>Ga0153977_1000001_pt1 | contig 278177 bp, 248 predicted proteins | sample TSGA061MetaG_FD_104710 | JGI IMG/M metagenome (GOLD analysis project Ga0153977, IMG submission 104710) | Attine ant fungus gardens microbial communities from Georgia, USA - TSGA061 MetaG | ecosystem: Host-associated > Fungi > Mycelium > Unclassified | place: USA: Georgia, Yuchi Wildlife... | reverse complement strand
CTGAGCTTGGTCTCGCCCAGTTCCTTGGCGAAAATGCCCTTGCTGGTGCCCACCAGCGCCGGGCCGTGCGTGACGTTGCTGAAGTACCCGAGCTTGAGCTCCGCAGCGGGCGTGGTGGCAGGATCCGGGGCTGCCTGGTTGCTGTTGGAAACAGCCGAAGCAACCGCGGCACCAGCACCAATGAGCAGCACCAAACCAACGGCCAGGGCGATCTCTACTGTGCGGCGACGCTTGGGCTTGGACGCAGTCTCACCAGCGACGATGCGGGTGGTACCGGAATCGGGTTTCTGTGACTCGGGTGTGTTTGCCATGGGAGGTCCTTATGGGAAGTGGGATGCGAAGGGGGCGAAGATCAGGCCCCGTGACATCGCCCGTGTTGGGCAAGCAAGGACCATTCCGGAGAGGTCATGCCTTCACAGTAGGGACTGTCATATTTCGGCTTCAATCCCGTAGAAATCAAGGTTCACGCAGGTTCACGTGGCGTCATATTCGCTGCCAGCTCTTCAATGTCGCGCGGAGTTGTGCGGCAGCATCCACCTATGAGACGGGCCCCACGCCCGCGCCAGTCCGCAGCGTTGCCCGCCAGCGTGCCGCCACCGTGAGCACCTTCGGACGGCCCCCAGGTTTTCGTCACGGCGTCGTAACTCTCGCCCGAGTTCGGGTACGCCACCAAGGCTTTATTGGAGAACTTCTGAAGGTTGCCCAGCGCATCCGACACCAGTTCCAGCGGCACGCAATTAACGCCGACGGCGGCCACGCGCGGTTCCGCGCTGAGCAGCGCAGCAACCTGCTCCAGCGGCGTTCCGTCACTGATGTGGCCGCTGTCCCGCAGCGTAAATGTGAACCAGGATTCGACGTCGAACTCCGCCACGAGCGCCAACAGCGCCTCTGCCTCGGCGTACGACGGCAGCGTCTCACACGCCAGGAAATCCGCGCCGGCTTCCACGAGCGCCGCGATCCGGGGGCGGTGGAATTCCTTGAAATCCGCGGCGGAAAGCGTGTAATCGCCCCGGTATTCGGAGCCGTCAGCAAGGTAGGCGCCGTAGGGACCAACGGATCCGGCCACCAACAGTGCGCCCGCATCCGGGTTGGCCGCAGCGTGTTCGTTCCGGGCCTCATCGGCCAAGCGGACGCTCAGGGCAACCAGTTCCAACGACTCTTCAACGGAAAGCCCACGCCGCGCGAATCCCTGCGGAGTGGCCTGGTAGCTGGCGGTAATCGCCACGGAGGCTCCGGCGTCGAAGTAGTCGCGGTGGACCTGCTTGATCAGGTGCGGCTGTTCCAGCAGGACCTTGGCCGACCACAGGGCATCTTCCAGATCGCAGCCGTGGGCTTCCAGTTCCGTGGCCAGCGCCCCGTCCAGGACAAGGTCCTTCCCGGAAGCCAAAAGGGTGCTGAGTGTGGTGTTCTGTGGCATGGGTCCTTCCCCAAAAAAGAAAACCGCAGCTTGTTCGAAATTCCCGCCGTACAACGTGAGGAGTCGCGAACAAGCTGCGGTTTGTGACTACGTATGACCCTAGATGACGTAACGTTCGTCTTCGTGGTCGCCCGGGTGGTCCTTGACCAAACCGGCGGCCAGGGTGTTTCCGTCGATCGGGTCGATCACCAGGAACGCTCCGGTACGGCGGTGGTGCAGATAGTTCTCCAGCGGCAACGCTGCGGCGAGGCGGAGCTGCGCATGTCCGATGTCGTTGAGCTCCAGGGTGGACGCCGGCTCCACGTTGAACGTGGCCAGATCCAGCTTGCCCGTAACGTTGCGTACCAGCGCCTGGACCGTGCGCGTGCCGTGCTTCACCAGGACCTTCTGGCCTTCACGGAGGGGCTTCGGCGAGAGCCACGCCAGCGACGCATACAGGTCAGCAGTGCTTTCGCGGACCGTACCGGCTGCGGCGATTGTGTCGCCACGGGCGATGTCGATCTCGTCAGCCAAACGAATGGCAACGGACTGGGGCGCTGCGGCTTCCTCCAGCGACTGGCCGGCGAAGTCGATGCCGATCACCGTGGTGGTGCGGGGCTCGTGGCCGGGGCTGATGACCGAAACTTCGTCGCCGACCTTCACGGAGCCCTCGGTGATCTGGCCGGCGTAGGCGCGGTAATCGCGGTACGCCTCCACATCGAGCCCGGCAGCTACAGCATCAGGAGCCAGGGCACCCTGCGGACGGATCACCAGCTGGACCGGGAAGCGGAAGCTCTCCAGTTCGGCTTCGAGTTCGTCAGCAGCGGGGAGGGTTTCGAGGACCTCCAGCAGTGCGGGGCCGGTGTACCAAGGGGTGCGGTCCGAGCGGTCCACCACGTTGTCGCCGTCCAGGGCGGACACGGGGACCACCAGCAAATCTGCGACACCATCCGAACCAAGGCCGAGTTCACGGGCAACCTTCTGCACGTCAGCCTCGATGTCGCGGAACACCTGCTCACTGAAATCGACCAGGTCGATCTTGTTCACAGCCACAATCACGTGGGCAACACGCAGCAACTGCAGTACGGACAGGTGCCGGCGGGTCTGCTCCAGCACACCCTTGCGGGCGTCAATGAGTACGACGACGGCATCCGCAGTGGAAGCGCCTGTCACCGTGTTCTTGGTGTACTGAACGTGGCCGGGGCAGTCCGCCAGGATGAAACTGCGGCGGTCCGTTGCGAAGTAGCGGTAAGCCACATCGATGGTGATGCCCTGCTCACGCTCGGCACGCAGGCCATCGGTCAGGAGGGCCAGGTCAATGCCGCCCTTCTCCCCACCGAAGCCGCGGTCCGCGGAGGTGCGGGCGACTGCGTCGAGCGTGTCAGCAAGAATCGCCTTGGAATCGTGAAGGAGGCGGCCCACCAAAGTGGACTTGCCGTCGTCGACCGATCCGGCAGTTGCGAAACGGAACAGTGTTGTGGGCAGGGCTGTTTCCAGTCCGGCAGCCAATGTTTCGGTGCTCATTTAGAAGTAGCCGTCCTTCTTGCGGTCTTCCATGGCGGCCTCGGAGATGCGGTCATCTGCCCGGGTGGCGCCACGTTCTGTCAGGGTGGAGGCGGCGACTTCAACTACGACGTCGGCCACGGTGCGTGCATCGGACTCAACCGCACCTGTGCAGGACATGTCACCTACAGTGCGGTAGCGCACCAGTTTGGTGATGACGTCCTCGTTGGGCAGCGGCTGGGACACTTCGCCCACAGCGCGCCACATGCCGTCGCGGGCAAAGACTTCACGCTCGTGGGCGTAGTACAGGCTGGGGAGCTCGATGTTCTCGCGCTCGATGTAGCGCCAGATATCCAGCTCGGTCCAGTTGCTGATGGGGAACGCCCGGACGTGCTGGCCCACCGTGTGGCGGCCGTTGTACAGGTTCCACAGTTCGGGACGCTGGTTACGCGGATCCCACTGGCCGAATTCGTCACGGAGGCTCAGGATGCGCTCCTTGGCACGGGCCTTGTCCTCGTCACGGCGGCCGCCGCCGAACACGGCGTCGAACTTGTTGCGCTGGATCGCGTCCAGCAGCGGAACGGTCTGCAGCGGGTTGCGGGTGCCGTCGGCACGCTCAGCCAATTCACCACGGTCGATGAATTCCTGCACGGAACCAACCACGAGCTTCAGGCCCAGGCGCTCAACGGTGCGGTCACGGAAGTCGATGACCTCAGGGAAGTTGTGGCCCGTGTCTACGTGCAGGACAGGGAAAGGAACCTTGCCCGGCCAAAACGCCTTGGTGGCCAGGTGCAGCATCACCACGGAGTCCTTGCCGCCGGAGAACAGCAGCGCAGGCTTCTCGAACTCGGCGACGACCTCGCGGATAATATGAATCGCTTCGGACTCAAGGGTGTCCAGGGAGCTCAGGCGCTCGGCTGAGGGGGCGTCGACTGCCGCTGCAACTTCCACCGTGGACTCCTCTTTTGTGTACGTGCTCATGTGTGTAGTCCGCATTCTGTCTTGTCGGAACCTGCCCAGCGGCCGGCTCGGGGGTCTTCACCCGGGGCCACTTTGCGGGTGCAGGGCTGGCAGCCGATGGACGGGTAGCCCTGGCTCAGGAGGGGGTTGACGGGGAGGATGTTGTCCTCGGAGTACTCCAGCAACTGATCGAAGGACCAGTCCACCATCGGGTTCACCTTGACCAGGCCGAAACCTTCATCCCAGGTGACTACCGGTGTGTTGGTGCGGGTTGGGGCTTCGTCGCGCCGGACGCCGGTAAACCACACCTCGTAGCCGGACAGCGAACGCCGCAGCGGCTGGACCTTGCGCAACGCGCAGCACTGTGCGGCGTCCCGGGCGAACAGATCCTTGCCCAGCAGGCGGTCCTGCTGCTCCACGGTGTTCTCCGGCAGGACGTCCACTACGTTGACGCGCAGGTTGGCGGCTACTTCGTCGCGGGTCTCGTAGGTTTCCTTGAAGTGGTAGCCGGTTTCGAGGAACAAAACGTCGACGCCGGGAAGCTGGTCCGCGACCAAGGCCGGCAGGACGGCGTCGGCCATGGAGCACGCAACGGTGATGGCGGGCAGCTCGAAGTTCCGCGCCACCCAGGCGATCGCTTCCTGGGCCGTGGCGTTCCAGCCGAGCTCCGCGGCACCGGCGTCGGCCAATGCTTTGAGCTCGTCGTGGGACCTCAGCGTGCGCACGGCCGGGAGCGTTTGGGGATCTGTCATTGGAGGTCTCCTTCATCTGCGGAGTGTGCCCACTCGGCGAAGGTCTGGCCCTCGACGCCTACGGCGACGAACTTGCGGACCACGCGCTCCACGTAATCGGGCAGGTCTTCCACCGTGACCTTGAGGCCGCGGACGGTACGTCCCAAACCGGCTTCCTCGCGCTCGTTGTTGGCCAGCCCGCCGCCGAGGTGGACCTGGAAACCCGGGGTGGGGTCGCCGTCGGGCGTCGGCAGCATCATGCCCTTCAGGCCGATATCGGCCGTCTGGATACGGGCGCAGGAGTTCGGGCAGCCGTTGATGTGGAGGGACAGTGCTGAGGGCAGCTGCTTGGTCTCCACGAGGTCGGCCAGGCGGCGTTCCAGTTCGGCGATGGCCGTAGCCGCGGTGACCTTGGTTTCCACGATGGCCAGCTTGCAGAACTCGATGCCGGTGCAGGCAATGGTGCCGCGGCGGAACACGGACGGGCGGGCGGAGAGGCCCAGGGTGTCCAGTTCAGCGATGAGTGGCTCCACCTCATCTTTGGCCACGTCCAGGATGACGAGCTTCTGGTGCGGAGTGGTGCGCAGACGGTGGCTGCCGTGCTTCTCCAGGGTGTCAGCCAAGGTGACCAGTGCTTCGCCGGACGTGCGGCCAACGGTCGGGGTCACGCCGATGAAGAACTTGCCATCCTTCTGCTCGTGCACGCCGATGTGGTCACCCGGCGCGGTGGGCTTGGGCGCGGCAGGGCCGTCCGGAAGCTTGAAGCCAAGGTATTCGTCTTCGAGGATCTGGCGGAACTTGGCCGGACCCCAGTCGTTCATGAGGAACTTCAGGCGGGCCTTGGTGCGCATGCGGCGGTAACCGTAGTCACGGAAGATGCTGGTGACGCCGAGCCACACTTCAGCGGCCACGTCGGCGGAAACGAAAACACCCAGGCGTTCGGCCAGGCGCGGGTTGGTGGACAGGCCGCCGCCAACCCAGAGGTCATAGCCGGCGCCGAGCTCGGGGTGGACCACGCCGACCAGGGCGAAGTCGTTGATCTCGTGCACTACGTCCTGGGACGGGTGGCCCGTGATGGCGGTCTTGTATTTGCGCGGCAGGTTGGCGAGCTCGGGGTCGCCGATAAAGCGCTCTGCGAGTTCGTGGATGAGCGGCGTCGGATCGATGATCTCGTCCTTGGCAATGCCCGCAACCGGGGAGCCGAGGATAACGCGGGGGACGTCGCCGCACGCTTCAGTGGTGGACAGGCCGATGCCCTCCAGACGGCGCCAGATTTCCGGCACATCCTCCACGCGGATCCAGTGCAGCTGGATGTTCTGGCGGTCCGTAAGGTCGGCCGAGCCGCGTGCGAAGTCCACGGAGATCTGGCCGATGACCCGCAGCTGCTCGGTGGTGAGTGCACCGCCGTCGATGCGGACGCGCAACATGAAGTACTTGTCTTCGAGCTCGTGCGGTTCAAGCGTTGCGGTCTTGCCGCCGTCGATCCCGGGCTTGCGCTGGGTGTAGAGGCCCCACCAGCGGAAACGGCCGTGGAGGTCGGTTCCGTCGATCGAGTCGAAGCCTTCCTTCGAGTAGACAGACTCAATCCGCTCACGGACGTTCAGGCCGTTGTCTTCCTGCTTCCAGGTCTCGTTGGCGTTGAGCGGCGCAGTGCCATCAACCTTCCACTGGCCGTGGGGCTTGGCCGCCGGGCGGGTGCGTGCTGGGCGCGAAGGGACTGCGGCGTCAGCGGACGCACCGGCTACAGCTGTATCTGTCATACATCGACTGTAGGTCTGGCCAGATTTCGCCAGCAAAGGTCCGGAAATGTTGAGTCACCTAGGGAAACATTTCGTCACGAACACGCCAGCGGCCTTGTTCCGGGCCGCTCGATATGCAGTTCCCCGAAGTCCGGTTTTCCTTGCAAACAAAGGTTAGGAGAGGCTTTCCAACACAGCGTCGTAGCGTTCCAGGGCAATCTCGGCCAGAACCTTCGATGGCAGCAGTGGAGCCGCAACAACGTCCGCGCCTGCTTTGGCCAGCTGGTCATGGAAGTAGCCCGTTGCCAGCAGGTAGGAGGCAATGAAGACCCGGCCTGTCCCACCGTCGTTGGCGAGTTCCGCACGCAAGGAGGCGACGCCGTCGGGCACTGTTGGCTGGGCACTGGCGCCATAGGCGACCCGCACCTTGTTCGGCAGCAGCTCCCCCAGCAGGCGCGCCTGCTCCTCCGAGTCCACCGATCCGTCCGGCAGCGACGAGCCCGCGGCAGCCAGCAGGACGCCGTCGTCCTCTTGCAGGCCTGCCGCCCGCAAGTGGGTGGCCAGTAGTTCGGCAAGCCGCGGATCCGGGCCTAGCGGCCTGGCGGCCACCACCTCGGGCCGGCTTTTGATCGCTTTGGGCACGTCCACCTTGATGTGGAAGCCGGTGGACAGCAAAAGCGGTACGACGACGGCGGCAGTCCCCTCGGGCAGGCCCTCCACCACGCCGCCCAATTCGGGTTCCTGGACGTCAACGTAGGCCTCAACCACCCGCAGTCCGGGACGGAGTTCCCCGATCTCGGCCATGACCCGGCGGATGGCCGCCTGGCCCTCAGCGTTGCGGGTTCCGTGGGCGCAAGCGATCAAAACGGGGCTGTTCATGGGAGCTAGCGTAACGTTGAGCCAGCACCTGTTGTGAAGCACGTTAAGAAAGAACCAGTCCACTTGATTTCCATTGACATTGTTCTTCTCTGGCTTGACCTCATCGGCGTGTTCTTTTTCGCAGTTTCCGGGTCATTGTTGGCCGCCCGGAAGCAGTTCGACTTTGTTGGCTCCATACTGCTTGCCTCCATCGCGGCCCTGGGCGGCGGGGTGATCCGCGACATCGTCATCAATGCCGGGCCTCCCATCGCCTTCACGAATCCTGCCTATCTGGCGCCGCCGCTGCTCGCAGCCATGCTGGTCTACTACCTGTTTTCGTCGGTCCAGCGCTTCACCTCGCTTTTGACACTGTTCGACGCCGGCGGCCTCGCCCTGTTCTGCATCACCGGCACCCTGAAGGCGATCAGCGCGGGCATGAACCCGGTAGCCGCGATTTTGCTGGGCGTAACCACGGGAGTGGGCGGCGGTTTGCTGCGGGACATCACGGCCAATGAAATCCCAACGCTGTTCAACAACCGCGATATCTATGCGCTGCCTGCCTTCGTGGGGGCGGGCTTGACCACGTTGATGTGGCACCTTGGGCTCTTCACGGGACTCACGGCCTGTGTCATTGCCGGTGTTGTTTTCGCCTTCCGGGTGACGGCCTGGCGACGCGGCTGGTATGTGCCATTGGCTGTCCGGGGATGGCACCGTGCCGGTACCGGTGGAGGCGCAATTTCGGGTGCCCGGGATTAGCTAGGATAAGAGCATGACTGACATGTTCCTCGAGAAGTTCCGCGCGCTGGTCCCAAAGTATCTCGAGGATGAATGGCAGGAAGAAGACGGCCTCACGCCCGACGAACTGGACGACGCCCTGGCCGATCACTCCTTCACCATCCCGCTGGTTCTTCGCGAGTTCTACCTGGCCATCGGCGGTTGCGAGGACCTCATGGAGGCCTACCACTACTTCTGGGACCCTGAAGAACTGGAAGTGGATGACGAAGGCTTCCTCATGTTCCTTGAGGACGAGGACGAGCAGTTCACGTGGGGCTTCCGCACGGCCGACCTCAGCGTCCCGGATCCCATCGTCTGGCGCCGCAACAACGCCCGCGGCCAGTGGAAGAGCGAGGAAGGCACGTTCTCCGAGTTCGTCTTCGACATGTTCGAGTGGGCGTTCAACGACGAAGACTAGTTCTCCGGGCGCCCCCATGGCTTCCTGACCCTCTTTGAACGACGCGCAGCCCCTAAGCAACCTTAATTGATTGCATAGGGGCTGTTTTGTGTTCCGGGCCTGTGCGGCCACCACCCACATTGATGTTGACGACGCCCCGACACGCGGCGTCGACGGCGTATAGCCGGAAGTATGTGGCGAAAGTTGGTGATGGCGGTACGCCTCAGACAGGAATTTACGACGGCGGCGCGACGGCTATGTATCGGAATGGGCCGAAGCGGCCGGCTTCCCGGTTTCGCAGGATTGCCAGGACTTCACCAACCATGCGCTCCGGCTGATGAACGACGTCGCCGTAGTAGTAGTGCAGGGTCAGCAGGCCTCCGCGCATGCCTGCATTATTCCTGTATTGGTCCTTCTTGACCTGCTTCGGCTCCAGGTGAGTGCCGCCGTCGAGTTCTACAATCAGGCATTCATTGACCAGGCAGTCCACCTCTCCCACACCGGGCACATCCACGTGCATACGGACTCGGAGGCCTGCCCGCGTGAAATGTGTGTGGGCCAGCACCTCTAAGAGGGAGTCGGCACGAGGTAGAACCAAGTCCAAGATTCCACGGGTTCTGCCATTTCTGTTGCCTGGGAGCTTCGACTTCAAGAAATCTGTAGACAGGAGGGCTTGGCTAACCGCGCTCTGCACCATGACGAGAGCTGCAAGTTCCGGGAGACATCTGAGGGCGTGGATCAAGACATCGGCCACCCCTGCGACAGGAAGGTACGGGTGCGCCGGGTGCACGCAGACTCCGTGATGGACTACACCCCGCCTCGCTTGTCCAGTGCTGCAGCTCAAATGGAGGGAGCCGGGGTCCTCAAGGGTCCAAAGCCGATAGAAGCGAGCTGCTGAAACGCAGGTAAGCATGCCATCGGCCCGAAAGGCGGCAACGACGTCGGGGTCCGCTTCTCTGGACGTGTAAACGCCACGGTGAAGGCGGTTCACTACTCCGTCCCTTACCGCTTTCGTGAGCATGCGACGAGTGAAGCCCGCGGTCAGCAGGGTGCCTGTAGTTGCTGCTCCGTGCCGGCTGCGGAGGAAATTCTCGATGTTCATACAGCCATGCTGGCTTCGGCGGGGAGTCTGCGGTTGCTGGGAAGTCCCGTATGTGGACAACTCCGAGTACGTCCACCACCCCCTTTGAACACTTGGAAAGCTGCAACACACCCCCAACCGGCGTGTCCGTCGCTTCCGAAATTCAAAGTTGGTGGTGGAGGACTGGCGCCTGCTGTAAATCTCCCTAGCTAAGGGAGAAACCCAATGACCTAAGGAGTTGCATATGTGACAGGTTTGTCATAAACTTTTCACGGATCCACTAAATGCCTCCGGTGGGTCTGATGCGAACGGAGATTGTGGTCCCGGTTCGGTGCAGCGTATGACTCGTAACGTTGCAGCGAGCCGGGGCCATTCCGTTTTTCCCGTGAGTTCAAGTCTCGGTACGTGCGGCCACCACCCACTCTGATTTCCCAACCACCCAACACGCCGTAACCGCTGGCGTTTCGTCACCCTTGGAACCTCAAAGTAGGTGGTGCAGACACCGCATCCGCCCCGGTGATGGCCACCCGATGGGCCCCGGAACGAAACAGGCGCCCGGACTATGAAAGTCCGGACGCCTGCCTAAGTCGAGGAAAACTAGCTGCTGCGGTCCACCACTGCGTGGGCGAAGTTGGTCAGGGACGCCTTCACCACGCCTTCGGGCAACGGTGCCAACGCCGCAACGGCCTCGGCGGACCACTGGCGTGCGATCTTCCAGGACTCGTTGGTGACCGGGTGCTCGCGCAGGCCGGCCACAGCCTCTGCCAGTGCGGAGTCGGAGGAGAGGTCGCCGTCGATCAACTCAAGGAGCTCGGCAGCGGAGGTGTCCCCTGCTGCAGCATCGCGGCGCAGCAACAGGACGGGAAGAGTCGGAACGCCTTCGCGGAGGTCGGTGCCCGGGGACTTTCCGGACTTGACCTTCACACCGGTGACATCGATGACGTCGTCGGCCAGCTGGAAGGCCACGCCCACTTTTTCGCCATATTCCACCAGCAGGTCTTCGAACGACTCGTCAGCGCCCGAGAAGATCGCACCGAGCTGGCCGGAAGCTGCCACCAGTGAACCGGTCTTATCCGCAATCACGGAGAGGTAGTGCTCAACGGGATCTTCGTCTTCGCGCGGTCCCACGGTTTCGTGGAGCTGGCCAAGGCACAGCCGCTCGAAGGTACGGGCCTGAATGCCGAGGGCCCGCGAACCGAGCTCGGAGACCAGGATGGACGCACGGGCAAAGATGAGGTCACCAGTGAGAATGGCCACCGAGTTGCCCCAAACTTCATGGGCGGTGGGAGCTCCACGGCGGAACGGGGCGGAGTCCATCACGTCGTCGTGGTACAGCGTAGCCAGGTGGGTGAGCTCACACACGACGGCGGCCTGGACAACCTCCGGGCGGGAGGCGTCGCCCAAGTGTGCGCACAGCAGGGTCAGCAACGGACGGATCCGCTTGCCACCGGCTTCCACCAGGTGGCGCGACGTCGCATCAGCAAGGGGGTCCGAGTTGGAGATGGCTTCGCGAAGCTTCTTCTCCACCCGGGCAAGGTTGTTGGTGATGGCAGGGCCAAGCTCGGGGTCACCTGCAATGGCAGCAAAACCTGCGGGCAGCTGGAGACCCGTTGCAATTGCCGTGGTGTTGAGGGAAGGCTCGGTGGAATCCGGCAAGCCGTGCCCGGCATGCGTCCAGCTGTGTTCGGCAGAGTTCGTCACGGGTTAACCCTAACTAGTTGTTGCGGAAACCGCGGTGTCGGAGCCTGCCGGCGTCAAAGCGCGGGCAGAGGAAGTGTTGGACGTTGCCGGAACCAGCATCTCGAGGACCCGGATCACGCGGTCTTCGAAGCCCTTCGCGGACGGGTCGGTGAGGTTCGCGAGCATGCGCACTACAAAGCGCATCAGCACTGGAATGGGCATGCCGGTGCGCAGGGCAAGCTTCATCACGGCAGGCTTGCCGATCAAGGAGGCAAACATCCGCCCCAGCGTGAAATGCGAGCCCCACTGGTCCCGCACGTAGTCCGCGTACCGCGAAAGGTGCGCATCGGCGTCGTCGGCGGTCCATCCGGCTGACGCCGAACGGGAGGAGGCGTCGATGATGAACTCGGCGGCAAACCGGGCTGACTCCATCGCGTAGGAAATGCCTTCGCCGTTGAACGGGGACACCATGCCGCCGGCGTCGCCCAGCAGGAGCAGACCAGGTGAGTAGTGCGGTGTGCGGTTGAAGCCCATGGGCAGCGCCGCGCCCCGGATCTCCCCCACCTGGTTTTCGGGGGTGAAACCCCATTCCGAGGGCATGCCGGCGGTCCATTCGCGCAGGACCTGCTTGTAGTCGAGCTTGCCGAATTCCTTGGACGAGTTCAGGATGCCGAGGCCCACGTTGGACGTACCGTCGCCGACGCCGAACACCCAGCCATAACCGGGCAAAGGTTTGCCGGACTTGCCGGGCAGTTCCAGCCAGCCTTCCATCCAGTCGTCCTCATGGCGGGGGGACGTGAAGTAGGTGCGCACGGCGACGCCCAGCGGGCGGTCGTCACGCTTATGCATTCCCAGCGACACCGCGGTTCGCGTTGAGTTCCCATCGGCGGCGAGTACGACGTCGGCCTGGAAGTCACGCGTTTCGCCCGTCTTGCGTCCGGACTCGTCAAGGATTGAAGCGCGGACTCCGGTGACACGGCCGTCGTCGGCAGTCAGTGCGGAAGTGACACTGTGGCGCTCCAACACCACTGCACCGGCCGACTCGGCGTGGCGGGCAAGGTCCTCGTCGAAGCCGAGACGTGTGCGGATCAGTCCGTACGCAGGAAAGTCCGCTACTTCCGGCCAGGGCAACTCGATGGTGCGGCCGCCGGCGATGAGACGCAGGCCCTTGTTCCGGCGCCACCCTTCCTCAACAGCGTGGGGCAGGCCGAGCTTCTGGATCTCGCGAACGGCGCGGGGAGTGAGGCCATCTCCGCAGACCTTCTCGCGGGGAAACGACGTCTTTTCCAGCACCGTGACGTCGATGCCCGCTTGGGCGAGGTAATACGCGGCGGTGGACCCGGCCGGGCCCGCGCCAACAATCAGTACTTTCACGTCGTCCTAAGTCAGCAGGCAGTACGGAGCTAGCCGGCCTGGTGGCGCGGCTTGATTTGGCGTCGCAGCTTGGCAACGGGAACACTTTCGCGGTGCTCGGCGGGCTTCTGCGCACGGTGCACGGCAACAATGCCACCGCTGAGGTTGCGGTAGGTGATGTCCGTCCAGCCGGCGTCTGCGAGCCACTGGGCAAGGTGGTCCTGGTCCGGCCAGGCGCGGATGGACTCAGCCAGGTAGACGTAGGCATCCGGGTTTGAGGACACCTTGGTGGCGATGGCCGGGAGTGCGCGCATCAGGTACTCGGTGTAGAGGTTGCGCCAGAGGGGAACCACGGGGTGCGAGAACTCGGCAATGACCAGGCGACCGCCGGGCTTGGTGACGCGGAGCATTTCCTCCAGGGCCTTGCGGGGTTCCACGACGTTGCGCAGGCCGAAGGAAATGGTGGAGGCGTCAAAGCTGTTGTCAGCGAACGGCAGGTTGGTGGCGTCACCGGCGATGAAGTCGATGTCCGGGCGGCGGCGCTTGCCCACTTTGAGCATGCCCAGGGAGAAGTCGCACGCCACTACGTCCACGCCGGAGTCGGCGTAGGGTTCGCTGGAAGTGCCCGTTCCGGCGGCGAGGTCAAGGACCTTCTGGCCCGCTTTGACATCCATGGCGTCCACCACGATCCGGCGCCAGCGCCGGGTCTGTCCCATGGACAGGACGTCGTTGACGACGTCGTATTTTGGGGCGACATCATCAAACATCGTCGCAACTTCGTCCGGACGCTTTTCCAAGGATGCTCGGTTCACCCTGTAATTGTCTCAGACATTCAACCGACTTTGCTGCGCTGTAGAAGTCGGCTCAGGTTCTGCCTGCGTGCGGGAGTACTGTTGTTCCATCATGACGAGCACGCTCCGCACCTTGACAGTCCCCCTCGATGTTGAATCATCCCCAGGGGGGCTGCCGTCGTTTCTGGTGCGGGACGACGTCCTTTGCTGGTCCCGACGCGAAGCCGGCCTGGTGGGCTACGGCGAGCTGACCCGTTTCAACGCCACCGGCCCGGACCGCTTCCTTGAGGCCGACATCTGGTGGCGGCACCTCATTCTTGAGGCAGAGATCACGGACCATGTGGAGCTTCCGGGCACCGGCCCAGTGGCATTTGGTTCGTTCGCGTTCTCCAAAACATCCCCCCACGTGTCCCGTTTGATCCTCCCGGAATTGGTGGTGGGCATCCGCGATGGCCGCGGCTGGGCTACCCAACTGACTTTCGACGACGCTCCCCTCACCGAGGCGGGCGTCCTCGCCTCGGTGGAACACTGGCTCAGCCAGCCGGAGCCGAACGGCGACGACCCTGCGGCCGGAGGGTCCGACGTCGGACCCTCACCTGAGGCTGTTGCCGCCAACGGTTCGGCAGGTTTCCTCAGCCATGGTTCCCTCAGCGAGGCGAACTGGATGAAGGCTGTGGCCGACGGAGTGGAGGAGATCCGCGCCGGCAAGCTGGAGAAGTTGGTTTTGGCGCGCGACGTCGTTGCGAGCCTTCCAGCGGGCGTCAACGCTGCGGAGGTTCTTCGGCAACTGGCCGCAAGGTACCGCGAATGCTGGACGTACGGTGTTGATGGCCTGGTAGGCGCGACGCCCGAGATGCTCATCCAGGTGGAGGGCCGCACTGCGCAGGCGCGGGTGCTGGCCGGGACGCTGGATCGCCGGGATGCGGACGGCATGGATGGCTCCCCCATGGAATATGCCGAGCGGGTTCTGGCCGGTTCGGAAAAGCAACGCCATGAACATGAGATCGCCATTGATTCGCTGACCCGGCAACTGGCTCCTTTCTCGGAGGCAATGAATTCCCACAGCGAGCCCTTCATCCTTGAGCTGCCAAATGTGTGGCACCTTGCTTCGGATGTGAAGGCCGAACTCGCCGATATCGAAGGTCACGTGCCCACGTGCCTGGCCTTGATCAACGCACTGCATCCCACTGCCGCGGTGTGCGGAACACCTACCTTGGTGGCGGGTGCCTTGATCCGGAAACTCGAACACTTGGACCGCGGTCCGTACGCCGGACCGGTGGGATGGCTGGATGCCGCGGGCAACGGCGAATGGGGCATCGCGCTGCGCGGGGCTGTCATTGAAGACGCCAACACCGTTCGTCTCTATGCAGGGTGCGGCATTGTGGAAGGCTCCCAGCCGGAGGCGGAGCTGGCCGAGACCTGGGCCAAGTTCCGGCCCATGCTGGAGGCCTTGGGAATCAAGCGCTGAATCTGGGATTCCAGACAGCTCTTCCTTTTCTGTGGTTGATAAGTGCGTAAAGTAGTTATCTAACAGTGAAACTTCGTTTCCTGTGATGCACATCTCATGTTCGGCGCTACACTAAAACCGACTCAGTTCAGCATCCACCGCAACAAAAGGTAAACAACATGCAGATCTCCCGTTCGGTTCTGTCCGGCACCAAGATTGCCGCCGTGCTTGCAGCCGGCGCATTGGCCCTCACCGCCTGTGGTGGTTCCTCTACTCCCGCGGCCTCGGATGGCTCGGGCCTGAAACTCATCAATGCCGGCAAGCTGACCGTCTGCTCGGACGTCCCCTACGAGCCCTTTGAATTCCAGAAGGACGGCAAGATCGTCGGCTTCGACATGGACATCGCCGCCGAGATCGCCAAGGACGCCAAGGCAGAACTCAACGTGGTGGACAGCTCCTTCGAGGCCATCGAGACCGGCACCGCGCTGACTGGCTGCGACGTCTCCATCTCCTCGATCTCCATTACCGACGTCCGCAAGAGCGTCATGGACTTCTCCAACCCGTACCTGGATGACGACCTGACCCTCGTGGCTACCTCGTCCTCCGGCATCAACAACATCGACGGCGCCAAGGGCAAGAAGGTGGGCGTCCAGCAGGCCACCACCGGAGCCCAGTACGCCAAGGACAAGGGCATCGACGCGCAGCAGTTCGAGGACTCCGGACTCCTGGTCCAGGCCCTCAAGGCCGGCACCATCGACGCAGCCATCGGTAACCAGTCCGTTCTGGGCTACGCCATCAAGGACGACTCCAACCTGAAGCGTGTTGAGGATTACGCGACCGGCGAGAAGCTCGGCATCGCCATCAAGAAGGGCAACACCGCCATGGCAGACGCCGTGAACGGCACCCTGAAGCGCCTCACGGACGACGGCTCCCTGAAGAAGTTCCAGACCACCTGGTTCGGCGAAGCCACCAAGTAGTCCGAGCCCCGGCTCTCCCGAGATCCACGCAGGCGGGCCCCGAAACGACACGTTGTTTCGGGGCCCGGCTGCGCAACATGAATGTGAGAACACCATGGCAATGACTGCACGTCAACGAGCCAAAGTCAGTTTGTACGTCCAGGCCGGGATATTCGTCGTGGTCCTGGCCGCAGTGATCCTTGCTGTGGACTGGAAGACGATCGGCACCAGCGTCTTCAACTTCGCCAAGATCGGGCCGATGTTCCCGGACATTTTCCTGGTGGGCCTCAAGAACACCCTCATCTACACGGCGTTGGCCTTCGTGGTGGGCTTGTCGGGCGGCCTCCTGCTGGCCCTCATGAAGCTCTCCTCCTTCCCTCTGTACCGCTGGATCGCCACCGGATACATCGAGTTCTTCCGCGGCGTGCCGGCCCTGCTGGTCTTCATCGCCTTCGGTTACGGTGTCCCTCTGGCTTTCGGGGTGCAGTGGGACGTCAACATCGTGGTCATGGTTTCGCTGGGCATGGTGGCGTCGGCGTACATCGCTGAAACCCTCCGCGCCGGTCTGCAGGCCGTGCCCAAGGGCCAGATGGAAGCAGCCCGTTCCCTGGGCATGCCGCATTGGCGTGCGATGGTCTCGATCGTCATTCCCCAGGCGTTCAAGATCGTCCTCCCCCCGCTGACCAACGAGATCATCCTGCTCACCAAGGACTCCTCGCTGATCTACGTCCTGGGCCTCACAGCTTCCCAGTACGAGCTCACCAAGTTCGGCCGCGACGGCATCTCAAGCCTGGGCGCGGGCCTCACTCCCCTGCTCGTGGCAGGCGCTTTCTACTTGGTCATCACCATCCCCTTGAGCCTCCTTGCAAGGAAGTTCGAAAGCCGCTCCGCGCGGACCAAGCGATAGGCAGGACAGTCATGAATAACTCCACTGGGAGCACGGCCACCGTTCGCGCCGCCGGCGTCAACATCAAAGACCTGCGCAAGTCCTACGGCAACAACGAGGTCCTCAAGGGCATCTCACTGACCGTGGAACCTGGCCAGGTTGTGTGCCTGATCGGACCGTCGGGTTCAGGCAAGTCCACCCTTCTTCGCTGCGTCAACCTGCTGGAACACCCCAACGCCGGCACCATCAACGTGGGCGAGTTCGAAGCGACAGATCCCGACGTGGACCTCAACAAGATGCGCCAAAGCGTCGGTATGGTCTTCCAGCACTTCAACCTGTTCCCGCACCTCAGCGTGCTGGAGAACTGCACCATCTCACAGATGAAGGTTCTCAAGCGCTCCAAGTCCGAAGCAGCCGACGTTGCGCGCCACAACCTTGAACGCGTTGGCCTGGGACACCTGGCCGACCGCTTCCCGGACCAGCTCTCCGGTGGCCAGCAGCAGCGCGTGGCCATCGCGCGTGCCCTGTCCATGGATCCGAAGCTCATGCTTTTCGATGAGCCCACCTCGGCTCTGGACCCTGAAACCGTCGGCGACGTCCTTGCTGTCATGCGGAAGCTGGCCCAGGAAGGCATGACCATGCTGGTTGTTACCCACGAGATGGGCTTTGCCCGCGAAGTGGCCGACCGCGTGGTCTTCATGGATGCCGGTGTTGTGGTGGAGGAAGGGCCGGCCGAGCACGTGATCAGCGCCCCCACCCAGCCGCGTACCAAGGAGTTCCTGCGCCGCGTCCTCGACCCGACGCACATCGGCGTCGAGGAGAACTAGCGCCGCGCATATTCGTTGGCGCCGTGCATATTCGCTAGCGCCACAGAAACGGGAGGGCGACACCCACATTCGGGTGTCGCCCTCCCGTTTCCGGGTCACCTACGAATTTGCGTGGCCTGCAGAAGCACGACGACGGCGGGGAACCCCGGCTGCCTCAAGCGCGCGTTCCAGCTTGCTCACCGTCAGGTCGCTCCACACCAGCCGGAACACTCTTCGGCCGGTGGCGCGTATGGCGTCCTCGCGGTCCTTCTCTTCGATCACTACTTGGGAAGGAGTACGTCCCTTCAAGTACTCCGGTTTCATGTACTTTTCGCGGCCATCGAATTCCCCAACCAACCCGACTTCCTTCCAGTAGTAGTCCGTGTACACGGTTCCTTTCGTGGTGTTCACCGCGTACTGGAGCTGAGGCATCTCGAATCCGACGACGTGCATCAAGGCGCGGGCATAGGACTCTCCGGGGGAACCAGAGTTTCCGGCACCGAAATTTATCGCCGCCGTGATGCGCCTGTCCGCCGCTTTGGAGTAGGTCCCGCGGATGCCGTCCAGGAGCTGATCCTTGGTCACAGGCTGGGAGTTTCGCTTTTTGTTCAGCAGGAAATCGATCGGAACAATGGCCTCGGCAAACGGAACCGACGCAGCGATGTCCAATACCGTCCGGGTCCTGTCCGTGACCAGGAATCCCTTGACCTCCTGGGCCCGCTCGCTTCCTTTGACGACAAAGTGGCGTTTCACACCCGCACGGGAACGGCCTCCGCCGGCGTAAGTGGTCAGCGCATGGACAGGCTGGTGGCGCAGGATAGTGGGGATCCCGTGGATCGACGCCGCCGAGTGATGCGAGAAGATGGTCGGAGCAGCCAAGCACTCCGCTGCCGCTTCTATGTTCAGGGCGTACCGCTCCCAGCTCTCCAACTTCTGCCATTGCGGGGCATCGACGTAGACACCGTGCCTGATGCGAACGAGCTTTCCGGCCTTCGCATCCATGGACAGTCGCTTGGAATCGCCTCCGAGGATGGAAAGATCCTTGGCGAGAATGAGTTTGGGTAGCCTTCGCATTCCAACAGTCTTCGTCGAAGGCAGCTGAGGTTCGAGGGCAGAGTTTGCCTATGTGGACAACCCGCCGCACGCCACGCACACTCCCCAGTGCCCGGACAACGGACCAGCGACACCCAAATTCCGGTGGCCCGCGTCAGTTTCCGTGGCCCACGTCAGTTTCCGTGGCCCTCGTCAGTTTCCGTGGCCCACGGCGGCGTTGATGGCTTCCTTGATCCGGGCGTGCAGTCCGCGCAGGCCCGCCCGGTCCACGCGCACTTCCACAACGGTGCGCCCCTTCAGCGGCGCCTTGAGCGCGTCGGCGAGTTCCGCCGTCGTACTCACCGCTTGGTGTCCGACGCCGTACGCCGCCGCGAGTGCCGCGATGTCCACTGAGTGCGGGGTGCCGAAGAGGCGTTCGACGGCGGTGCCGTAGGCGCCTGAGTCTTCCACGGCGCCATGTTCGAGGAGTGCGAAGATGGCGCCACCGGTGTCGTTGAGCACCACGATGCGGAGGTCCGGCACCGGTTCACCGTGACCGAGCAGCAGGCCACCGGCGTCGTGCAGGAACGTGACGTCCCCCAGGAGGACGGTGGTTTCGCGTCCACTGCCCAGCGCGATTCCTGTAGCCGTGGCGATGGTGCCGTCGATGCCGGCGAGACCACGGTTGGCGTAAACGGTGGCGATCGGGTGGTGGTGGGGCAGGCCGGCGAGGTCGACGTCGCGGATGCCATTGGAGGAACCCAGGACAAGTTGGCCACGGGAGTGTTCCCAGACCACAGCTCCCACCGAGGGGCCATTTGCCGCAGTCTCACCCGCGAGTACTCCGTCCAACGCATGCTGGGCTGCGGCACCGGCAAGAAGCCAGGAATCCAGCCAATCCGCAGAACCGCGGCCGGCGAAAGCGCCAAGTTCGGGGAGGGTTTCGATGGGAGTTTCGCGTCGGCGGCCAGCTTCGTACCAAGCAACCGGAACCGGCTGGTAGATGGCTGATTCCACCGATTCGCTTGCCAGAAGTGACGCCACAGGGCGGGACAGCGTGGCGCGGCCGAAAAGGATCACACGTTCAATGGGGGCAGGCGAACCGGGGCCAAAGTGCTCCAGCAATACGCGATACGGGCCAACCGCATTGGGGCCGAAGCGGGCGTTCGAGGACGGCTCTGCCAGCAACGGAAGGCCATGGGCGCGTGCGAACGCCTCAGCCACAGGCCCGGCGTCATGGCCTGCGAGGACCACGGTCCGTCGCTCAGCGAGTTCGCTGGATGCCGCCGGAAGATCCAAAGCCTGGGGACCGGCGTCGTAATGGAACACCCCGTGTCCCTGCGTGTCCGGCAGGGCATCACCGTTTTCGGGAGTGAGCGGATCGCGGAAAGCGATGTTCACCTGGACGGGGCCTGGCGGCGTGTCCTCGAGTGCGCCGGTGGCAGCGTAGAGAGCGGTGGCAACAGCCTTCTGCGGGTTGTCCCCCGCAGCGACGTCGACGGCGAAACGCACGTGATCGCCAAAAAGGTCCAGTTGGATGGTGGTCTGGTTCGCCCCGGTGCCGTGCAGCTCTTCGGGACGGTCCGCGGAAATTACCACCACGGGGACGGCCGAGTGGTTGGCTTCCATCACGGCCGGCATCAGGTTCCCCACGGCTGTGCCGGAGGTGGTCAGGACGGCGACCGGGGCTTCGGTGGAGAGCGCCAAGCCCAGGGCCGTAAACCCGGCGTCGCGTTCATCTATCCGGACATGAAGTCGAACACGGCCAGCTGCCTCCGCTTCGGCGAGAGCGTACGCCATGGGCGCCGACCGCGAACCGGGAGCCACCACCGCGTGCCGCACGCCGCCGTCGAGCAAAGCAGTCACGGCGATCCGGGCGGCGGCGATGGATGTCAGAGAGTCCTGGGAAGTCACCGCTCCAGTCTATTGGCGCACGCGGTCCCCCAACGCTCGCTCACATCCCACGCCGTTCATCCAAACCCTTCCTTACGCGCGGGTGCCTTCGGGTTCTTCGACGTCGATCACGACCTCGTTGTGCCGAAGGAACCACGGTTTGAAGGGAGGATCGAAACGCGCGAACCTGGCAGACCCTACGGGCGTCAGGCCAGCCAGCCGGAGTGCCTCCAGCAGCGCAACACTGTGGTGTTGGAAAGCCGTCGTTGATCCATTTCCAGTGAACCGGGCCACCGCTGTCAACGAGCCCGGAACCTCACGGATTTTGACCCTGGGTTCGTCGGGTATAGGGGCATTGGCCGCTGTCACTCCGGACGGCAGGACGAAAGCCACGACGTAGTCTTCGTCTCCGCCTCCCAGGACCGGACCGCTCTGCAGAACTGGCGCCGTCATGACCATTTCCTCGGACGATGCGCTCTCTTGAAGCACGGGGGCGGTCATGGACAGCTTCCGCCGGGCCTTGTTGCTCCCGCTGATGTAGTTGAAGAGGTAACGGAAAGCCTCGTTTGCGGCACGATCAAAAGCCGTGTGCACTTGCACCTCGGCGAGAACGTGCTTGGGATAACGGCGTAGTTCGAAGTGGGGATAACGCTGGACCAGATCGTAGGGCTGCTGTTCAGTCATGGTGCGACTGACCATACGCCGCTGAACCGTAACCTGCCAGAGGCCTTGTATGTGAGCGAACGATCGCAGCAAACACGCGGGAGGTGAGCAAGCGTGGGGTGCAGAAACGCTCCCTTATCTCCGCGGGATAAGGGAGCGTTTCAGTGTTTCAGCTACTTGCGGAAAACCTGCACGATGGACGGTCGGGGTGCCCGAACCGCGCCGGCCGCCGGGGCGGTTCCTGCAGGAACGTAGTCCGGGAAGTAAGAGTGGGGCGCGTCAAACGTGCCTTCTTCACCCGGGTGCTGGACTGCGACAAACACTGTGCGCTCGTCGTCGTGGACGATCGGGCCGCACGTTTCGGCGTCGCGGGGAACAGCGAGGAACTGCTCCACCTTGCCGCGCTCCGGACCTTCAAGAGTGACCTTGAACAAGCCATCGTTGTAGCCAATGGTGGACGGGGCGCCGTCGGTGGAGATCCAGAGGTTGCCGACGGAGTCGAAGGCTACGTTGTCGGGGCAGGAAATCGGCGACACCTTGTTGGCCGGGAACCCGGAGAAGTATGTGGAGTTGTTCTTGGCGGGATCGCCGGCGACCAGCAGCAGGGTCCAGTTGAAGTTGGTACCGGTCTGCGCCTTGCCTTCGGTGATCTCGACGATGTGGCCATCCCGGTTGAGCGTGCGCGGGTTGACCTCCGTTGCTCCTTCCTTGCCGGCCTTGCCGCGGTCGGAGTTGTTGGTGCAGGCGACGTAGACCTTGCCTGTGAGCAGGTTGGGTTGCACGTCTTCGCATCGGTCCATTTTGGTGGGGCCAACTTTGTCAGCGGCCAGCCGCGTGTACACCAAAACCTCTGCCACGGACATGCCGGGAACCGCTGAGGCGCCGCCGACAACCAACGGCAGCCATTCGCCCGAACCATCGAAGGCTCCGTCGGCGGGGACCTTGCCGGTGCCGTCGATCTCCGCTGCCGGGGAGTCGCCGGTGAAGCGGGCAACGTACAGGTCGCCTTCGGAGAGCAGGCTCATGTTGTTCTTGCGTGCGGCCTTGGAATCGCCCGCCTGGTATTTGCCCTTGGAGACGAACTTGTAGAGGTAGTCGAAGCGCTCGTCGTCACCCATGTAGGCCACAACGCGACCGTCCGGAGCAAGAATGACGTTGGCGCCCTCGTGCTTGAAGCGGCCCATTGCAGAGTGCTTCCTGGGGGTGGAGGTGGGGTCGAACGGATCGACTTCCACGATCCAGCCGAAGCGGTTGCTTTCGTTGGCGTATCCGGAATTGCGGGTGTCGAAGCGCGGCTCGTCGAGCTCCCACTGGCGGGTGGTTGCCTTGGAGGAGAGGCCGTAACGCTTGTCCGCGTCGCTGGTTCCGAGTGCTGCAAAGTAGCCGTTGAAGTTTTCCTCGCCGGAGAGGATAGTGCCCCAAGGCGTGGTGCCACCCGAGCAGTTGCCCAGGGTGCCCTTGATCCAGCGGCCCGCGGGGTCGTCGATGGTCTTGACGAGGTTTGTGCCGGCGGCAGGACCGGTCAGTTCGTACACAGTGTCGGTGAGGAAGCGCCGGTTGAGGGCAGCACCCTGGACGTAACTCCACGGCTTGTTCTTGTTCTTGCGTTCCAGCTCCACGACGGCCAGGCCGTGTGCTGCCCGACCGATGGCACGGGCCTCTGCTGCATCGAAGCCGACCGGCAGCATGATGTTCTCGTTCGTGTACTCGTGGTTGGTAAAGAGCACGGCACGGCGGTCCTTGGATTCGGGGATCGGCAGGATGTCCGTGTAGTCGTTGTTGTAGCCAAACTGACGGGCCTGGGCGGCAGCCGTCTGCTTGGTGATGTCGAAAGCAGGCGAGTCGGCGAACAGGGGGTCGCCCCAGCGGATGATGGGGTTCCAGCCGAAGCCCTCGGGAACGGTAAAAGCGTCGACGGCGGCGTCGACCGGCTTGATGGCCGTGAACTGGAGCTTGGACTTCTCGAAGCCCTTCTTGGCAGCGTTGGACAGTCCGTTTCCTGAATCGGCGACTGCAGAGTCAGTTCCGGTGACGGCACCACCAAGTACGACGGCGAGCGCACCTGCTGCGCCGAGTCCCAGGGCGGCGCGGCGGGACATGGCCGTTGAGGCGATGTCCCGGAAGTAGCCGTTGGCGCTGGTGTTGCAGACATCGCCGGCGCAGGCGTTGTCACACTTGAGTGCGCACGTTACGGCGCTGCGCTTGCCTTTGGTGTGGCCGAGCATGGGGAGCAGCGGAAACGAGCGTCCGGTGGTTTCAGACATGGGGGACCTTCCAGAGTGTGTACGAGGTTCCCGCTGAGCCTTTCAGCGGAATCCAAAGCTGAGAGGTCCCTCCGGTTAAGACCCGGTGAACAAACGGTGCTGGTGCTCAGCCAGGACGGAGTGGACGCGTCGCAGGCGGTCCAGCCACCAATCCCGGCGCTCCCCCGAAGCCGCGTACTGCTCAAGCAGCCCGGGATCCGCAGCAGTGTCCCGCACGCGGATGGCGCCGTCGTCGGACACCAGGGGGTCCACTGTGATATCTGATGCAAACAGCGAAACGGTGCCCAAGCCGCAGGCGTACGGGAGCGAAGGAAGGGCCGCCGCGAGCGCCAGACCCGCACGGATTCCCACAGAGGTATCGAGCGCGGAACTGACGACGGCGGGCAGCCCGGCTTGCTGGACAATGTCCAACGCACGGCGTACTCCCCCAAGGGGGGCGACTTTGACCACTATGAGGTCGGCGGCCCCGGCCTTTGCCACGCGCAGGGGGTCATCTTCCTTGCGTACGCTCTCGTCAGCGGCGATGAGAACCGGTGTTCCCGCGGTGGAGAGCCTGCGGCGGACTTCTGCCAAGCCGTCAATGGTTGGAACGGGTTGTTCTGCGTATTCCAAGCCGACAGCTGATAGCTTCCCCAGCGCGTCCACTGCCTGGTCCACGTCCCAGCCCCCATTGGCGTCCACCCGGATGGCGGCATCCGGAAGGGCCTCGCGCACAGCAGCTACCCTTGCCAGGTCATCGGACAGCTGCTGTCCTTTTTCAGCGACTTTGATCTTGACTGCATCTACGCGGCCGAACCGGGCAAGCACCTCGGGCACGCGGTCTGCCGAAACGGCAGGGACCGTGGCATTTACCGGAATGTTGTCCCGCAGCGCTTCCGGGAACCCAAGCCAGCCCGCTTCCAAGGCGGCCGCCAACCAACGGGAGGATTCGTCGTCGTCGTATTCCGGGAAGGGGCAAAACTCTCCCCAGCCGAGCGGTCCGCGCAAAAGGAGGGTCTCCCGCTCCATGATGCCCCGGAACTTGACGCGCATGGGTAACGAGACGACATGAGCGGAATCGAGCAGTTCTTGAAGGTCAGGAAGGCGAACAGGCATAGTGCCACTGTACCGGCGGCATTTTAGGCCCGGGACAAGCGAAATGGGCTATGTGGAAAACTACACCGGCCAGTATTCGCGCACTTCTCCTCGTGCCGTTGCCAAGCGATCCCCAGGCACTTTCAGGGTGCTCTCGGGCAACCCCTGGTCATCCCACTTTGCAACAATTTGCATCTCCCCCTCGGCAGGCAGGGGCCACAGCCAGTACCGGACAGAGCCTTCTGCCTGTTGGTCACCGGCACTGCCGCCGGCGCCTCCCCAGTCCACAAGAACTGGTCCCGCAACCTCTTCGGAACCTTCGAACATGGATGGTGTTGTTGTCCCGGCAAAAGCCTTGCGCCCGTCCGGGAGCCTGGCCCCGATCAGGATTCCCGGCCGCCCAGGCCCCTGGAAGCTCCGTTCCATGACCTCCCGCCACTCCTGATCGGATTCGTCCGAACGTCGCACGCACCATACGAGGTCCAACAGGCAACCCGTGGAGAAGACCTCCACCATTTTCAGCGCCACCACCGCGTTGGGACCGCGGAGCACGAAGCCCAAGGGAGACACAACACCTGGCAGTTCGCCCGACGGCGGCCCTGCCCATTCCGGCCGAACCGGCTGGGGTTGGCGTGGCCGGGGCGGTGGCTCAGGGAGGTCGTCGAAGAAGCTCATGCTCCATCCATACACCGCCACATATCCCTTGGGGAAGGTCGCCTGATTACCGAGACAGGGCAACCGCGATATTCTCGAAGTCACAACACAACGTGGGGGAAAAATGACTCAAGCAATGCCCGGTTCAACAACACCTCCGGGCTGGTACCCGGACCCATCGGACCCGCGGTTTGTCCGCTGGTGGGATGGCACGGCGTGGACTGCCCAACAGGCTCCGCGCACCATGCAGTACCAGGCCCCGGTCCCTCAGCCGCGTCCCCGGATAGACGAGCGGACGCCGGTTTACAACCCGTTCATTTGGGTCATCACCTTGCTCCCGCTGGTTTCGGTCATTTTCATGCTGGCGTGGCAGCCGGAATTCCGGATTATCACCACACGGCAGGGCGTTACCACCGTTGATCCGTTTTCCATCTATACCCCGGCGTACTTCCTGCTCCTGGGGTCGGGCTTCATCTCCTACGGACTCTCGGTGTTCTTCGCTTACCTGGACCGTCAGCGCCTGCTGAAGTCCGGCGTCGAGCGTCCGTTCCATTGGGCGTGGGCGTTCCTCAATTCGGTTGTCTACGTGATTGGCCGTTCGATCATCGTCAACAAGGTCGCCCCCAAGCGCGGCCTGTGGCCGATCTGGGTAACCATTGCCGTGTTCGTTGTCAGCTTGGTGGTTGCCGGCATCTGGACGTCGAACATGATGCAGTCGATGTACAACCAGTTCGGCTATTCGGTCACCACGTGACGGCGGCGCCGGGATGGTATCCCGACACGGTTGATCCCCGCTGTTTGCGTTGGTGGAACGGCACCGCTTGGACGGAACTCGTGGGACCACCCGCTTCGCAGCAGTTGGGGCGTCGCCCACCCATCAGCCCCGAGACGCCGGTGTACAACCCCTTCATCTGGATCATGGCGGGGATGCCCTTGCTTCCCGTAATCCTTATGCTCGCGTGGAATCCGAAATTCCGTTTCGTGACAACACGTGCGGGCGACCCCGTTCCCGATCCGGCGTCCATTTTTGATGCCGGCTACTTCCTTCCCTTGGGTGCTCTGGCGTTGGTCTATGTGGGGTCGGTTGCCCTGGCCTTCTTCGACTACCGGAGTCTGCGAGGCAAGGGTGTGGTCCGGCCATTCCACTGGGCTTGGGCCTTTATGTACATGGGCGGGCTGGTATACGTGATCGGCCGGGCAGTGGTGGTCAACAAGGTCGCCTCAGGACGAGGATGGTGGCCGGTGGGTCTTCTTGTTGCCGGTTGGCTGACCTACATCGTGGTGGGTTCCGCTAAAAGCATGCAGTGGGTGCAGTCCTTCAACTCCGGGATGGGTTATGGCTCCTGAGCCCCGAGGGGCACCCTCACACGCGTTAGGTAGACTGCTGAGTAACCGGCAGGAGAGGAAGCCAATGAACCGCAAGGCCACCGCGTTGGACGTCGCCAAGTTGGCGGGAGTTTCCAGAAGCGCGGTCTCGCTGGTCCTGAACGGGCGCGGTGACGGGAACGTGGCCAAGGAAAGCCAGGACCGGATCCGCCAGGCGGCCAAGGAACTGAAGTACTCCCCCAACGCGATCGCGCTCAGCCTCCGGAACCAGCGGTCCAGGGTCATCGGCATCCTGTCCGACGAAGTGGTGGTGAGCCCGTTCGATGGCAACATCATCGGCGGGGCCGACGACATCGCCCGCAGCCGTGGATTCGTCACTGTGGTCATGGACACCGAGCGCGATACTGCCCGGGATGCGAGCGCCATAGAAACTCTCCTGGACCGGCAGGTGGACGGACTGATGTATGTGACGGTCGGCTTGAAGCCGATCGAGATCCCGCAGGGGATGATCCGCGTCCCGTCCGTGCTGGCCAACTGCTACGACGAACAGCCGCAACCGCAGCTTCACCATGTCATTCCGGACGAGGTCACCGGCGGCAGGGAAGCCACGGAACACCTGCTGCAATGGGGGCACCGGGACATCGCGCTGCTCGCCGGCTCCGAGGATTCGCCTGCAGCACCGTTGCGCGTCCAGGGCTACCGGGAAGCCCACAGCCTGGCCGGCGTTCCGGTCCGTGAAGAGCGGGTCTTCATGGCGGGATGGGACATTGATGCCGGCTACCACGGCGCCATGAAACTGCTCGACGACGTGTCCCCGGCTGATCGGCCGACGGCCATCATGTGCGCCAACGACCGCTTGGCGGTGGGCGTTGCCCTGGCCGCGGCCCGTTTGGGCCTCAGTGTCCCCCGGGATCTGTCCATCATGGGCTACGACGACGAGGCCCGCATCGCGGACACCATGGTCCCGGCACTGACCACCATGGCCCTTCCGTTGCGTGAGATAGGCCGCGCGGCCATGACCACGCTGCTGGACACCATTGAGGGCGGTGAAGGTACGACGGCGCCACGCACCATGGAGACGATGGTCCCCTGCCGTTTGGTGGTACGTGAGTCGACGGGCCCAGCACCACGCTGAGCCCGTCGCCACGCGGCACTACTGAGTGGGCAGCGCCAACTCCCACACATCGGCAGTCGCACCCTCGGGCAGGGCCAGCGTCCAGGACTCCCCCGGAGCGGGGTACGCCCGGAGCGTCGTCGCCACGGCCCCGGAGCGGTACACCTCTACAAGGGAGGCATCGATGAAGATCCGCAGTTCCTCGCCGGCAGCCAGGGTGGCTGAGTAGACCACCTGGGCCTCGTCCCCCGAACCCAGCACCAGGTCCACTGAACCGGACCCGGCGCCCCGAACCAGCACCTCGGCAAACCCCGGGACCGCCACGGAACCGGCAGCGCCGGCAACCACGGAAGCACCCCGGTACGCCTCAACCTCGGACGCAGGAGCAACCACCAGCGTCCCGTCAACCACCGACAAAACGCGGGGATGCGTCAGAACACCCGACCACCCGGCGTCGTCGATTTCTTCCTGGGTGCGGCCACGCCGCCCGTCACGTCCGGGTCCCTCGTTTGCCCAACCCCACAGGAGCGCCGCAGGCTCAGTATCCGCGGAACCGTAAGAGAGCTGCATGATTTGCGGGGCGTAGAAGTCGCGGCCGAGGTCGGACTTCCCACCTGAGACCGGGCTGAACACCGGCAGCCCGGTTTCGGGATCCGCAGAGAGGGAACCGATCAGGTGCCCCACCCCGTTCGCGTGCTCGTGATCGTCCCCTGAGAGCCACAGAGAGAACATCATGACCCATTCGCCCGAGGAAACCTGCACCAGCTGCGGGCATTCCCAGATCTCTGCCGGGGTGTGGACAGCCGCTACCGGGTCAGCCGTGGTCAGCCAGATTCCCTGGTATACCCAGTTCTCCATGTCGGATACCGAGTACAGCAGCAAGGCGGCGCGCCCATCGGCCAGTCCGGCTCCCTGCATGGCGTAGCGGGCACCGTTGAAGCGGAAGATGAAGGGGTCACGGACCGCAGTCACCAACGGATCTTCAGGCATTGACGCAGCCACGTGCCCGTCCTGTTCCCAGGACACCAGATCCGAGGAGCCGCGTGCGATGACAACCTGTGAATGCCCGCCGTGGTCCTGCACACCGGAGTAGGCGGCGGTGGGGACACCGTCGTCGGAGGTCACCACCCCGGTCCAGCACCCGGCGGAATCCGGTCCGCCGGCTTGGGGAACGAGCGCCACCGGGTGCTCTTCCCAGCGGACCAGGTCCGGGGAGCTGACATGCCCCCACTGGATCTGGGTATGCCTGGCCGAGTGCGGGTTGTACTGGAAGAACACGTGGTAGCGGCCGTTGATGTAGCTGACGCCGTTGGGGTCGTTGATCCAGCCCTGCGCCGGCCGCGGGTGGAAGCGCGGGAACGCCGGATCCGGATGCGTCGAAGCAGAAAGCAGGGAGGAAGAGAGTGCAAGGTCCGTCAACGGAACACCTTTCAGGGTGGAGAGGGAAATTATTTGCCTGTGCCTGCGGTGAGCCCGTCCTGCAGCGCACGCTGGCCGAACATGAACACCACCAGCGCGGGAATCATGGAGAGGACGACACCGGCAAGGACCACGGAGATGCTTCCGGTGCCGAGGTTGCCTTGGAGCGACACCAGGCCCAGTGGCAGGGTGAAGTTCTGCTCGGAGATGGTCATGATGAGGGGCCGGAAGAATTCGTTCCAGTGGAAGTTGAAGGCCAGGATGCCCACGATCGCCAGCCCGGGCATCGCCAGCGGCGCATACACGGAACGGAAGGTCCGCCATGGCGAGGCTCCGTCGATCGCAGCCGCTTCAGCGAGCTCACCCGGCAACCCCATGAAGTACTGGCGCATCAGGAAGGTGCCGAACGCCGTCGGGATGGCCGGAATGATCAGCGCGAGCAGCGTGTCGGACAGACCCACGCCGCGGATCAGCATGAAGACGGGCACGATCGTGACCTGCGCGGGCACCATCATGGTGGCCAGGACGATGGAGAACAGTGCGCCACGTCCGCGGAATTTCAGGTGCGCGAACGCGTACCCGGCCAGGGCAGCCGTGATCATCTGCCCCACGGCGATCAGGCCCGTCACCAAGGCACTGTTCACTACCAACGCCACGATGTTGAGCTGCTTGAACACTTGTTCGTAGGAGGTCAGGTCCGGGTTCAGCGGAAGGAATGCGGGCGGCAGCTTGAAGGATTCCGACGGCGGCCGCAGCGAGGTGGACAGGGTCCACAGCACGGGGCCCAGGACAAAGACGGACGCGATCAGCAAGACGATGACGCGGACGGCCACTGACCAGTCGCGCTTCTTCCGGGTGACTACAGGCTCCGTGGTGGTGACACGTTCTTGAATGGTTGTCATGGCGGGCCTTACTGGTAGAAGACGAATCGTTTGCTGAGCCGGAACTGCGCGGCCGTGATGGCCATGATGATGAGCGTGAGGATCACACCGATCGCCGAGGCCTGGCCGAACTCGAGGCGTTGGAACGCGGACTCGAAGATCACCATGACGGCTGTGCGCGTAGAGTCGCCGGGCCCGCCGCGGGTGAGGACGTAGGGCTGGTCGAACACTTGGAGCGCGTTGATGATGGCCATGACCGAGGCCACCAGGGTGGTGGGGCTCAGCAGCGGCAACGTGACGAACCAGTGCTTGCGCCAACCGGTGGCGCCGTCAATGGACGCGGCCTCGTAGGTCTCCACCGGAATGGAGGCGAGCCCGCCGATGAACAGCAGGAACGAGAACCCGAAGTTCTGCCATACATAAACAAGAATCACGACGGCGGCCGACCCACCTGGCGTCGTCAGCCAGGGAACCGCGGGGATGCCAACAGTGGACAGCAACCAGTTCACGACGCCGAACTGCTCGTTGAAGAGGTAGCGCATGAAGATTGAGACCGATGCTGCGGACAGGATCAGCGGGAAGAAGAACGCGGAGCGGAAGAACACCCGCAGCCAGGCCGGAAGCTTTTCCTGCACCATGATCGCCAGGCCCAGCGCGAGGCCCAACTGGAGTGCTACGGCCACCACCACAAAGACGATGGTGTTCAGGAACGAGACCCGGACGGTGGGGTCCTGGACTACCTCGGCAAAGTTGTCGAAGCCAACGAACGTCGGTGCGGAGATGATGTCCCAGCGGAAGAAGGCCAGTGCTATCGAGGCCACGATCGGAAGCAGGGTGAAGATGCCCATGCCCGCGATGGTCGGGGCCAGGAAAGCCCACGGCAGCCAGCGCTGCTGGACGCGGCCGCGCTTGGTCCCCTGTGCGTTCTTATGGGCAGCTTGCCGGCGACCCGGCTCGCTCCCCGTACCGGTGGGGGTACTGGTTGCGGTACTCATGGCTGCCTCCTCAGGGCCAGTTCAAGGTCGCGCTGCATGGAGTTGAGAGCGTCCTTGAGTTGGCGCTCGTCGCCGCTGACGGCCAGGCTTACGTTTTTCATCAGGGCTGTTTCGACGGCGGCCTGCTGGGGTGGCGCCGGAATGGGACCTGTGGTGGGGAACTTGTCCAGGGTGTCGTAGAAGACCTTCCAGTTCCGTGGACCGGTTCCTGCATAGAGCTGTTCATTGACCATGGAGCGGCGCGCGGGGGTGGTGTTCGGCGTGGGGAACACGATCCGCATGGCTTCCAGGCTGGAGCTGAACTTCACCCATTCCCAGGCGGCGTCCTTGTCCTTGGCGGTTTTCATGATCGCGTAGCCGGCCGTGCCGAACTGGTGCCGCTGTGACCGCCATTTGGGGAAGAACTGGACGTCGAAACCGTCCTCTGTCATCCCCGCTTCATGGAGACCTTGGACCCAATAGCCGCCTGCCGGCGTCGTACCTATGCGGTTGGAGGCGAAGAGGCCGATCAGGGCGCTGCCGCCGCCTTCCTCGGGCCGGACGCCGAGCCCGTCCTTGACCAGTCCTCGGAGGTAGTCGAAGGATTCGAAGACCCGGGGATCGTCCGCGTTAGGCTCGAGCCACTGGTAGCCGCCGGAGCGGAGGCTGCGGGAGGGGTCGTTGGCGTAGAAGCCGTCCCACAGCCATTCGCCGCCCGAGGATTTGGTTTCCTTCAGGAAGCTGGTGTCGTTGGCGTAGAGCCAGGGGACCACCCCGCCGAACAGGCGGTTGGTCCAGTAGTACGGCGTGAAGTCCTTGGGATTCGCCTTCTTCATGGCCGCGAGGGTGGCCCGGAAGTCGGTGTGCGTCCAGTCGTCGGCCGGCCTGTCCAGGCCGGCCTGCCGCAGCGCGGTGGTGTTGTAGTACATGTTGGCGGCGTTCCAGTCGATGGGAAGCTGGAACAGGCTGCCTTTGTACATGAACGCTTCCACCAGGCTGGGGTGGACGTCTGCGAAGTATTCCTTCATGTGCTCGGCATCCCGGCGAAGGTACTCGTCCAGTGGGTGTGCCAGCTTTTCAGCGAACAGCTGGGCGCCTTCAGTGGCCACATACACGACGTCCGGCGGAGTGCCGGCTGCCACCATGGTGAGGATCTTGGTGAAGAAGTCCTTCCAGTCCACGGCCTGGATGGCCTGGACTTTGACCTTGATCTCGGGGTGGACCTTTGCGAAGGCGTCGATGACCTTCTGGCGGGCTGCGGCGTCCGCGGCGGTGCCCATGATGGCGATGCTGAGGCTGTTGTCGCCCCGGCCTGGGATATCGGCCCCGGTCAAGCGCGGCCACGATGCCGCAGTGACTCCCACAATCCCGGCGCCGAGGGCTGTAAGGGCACTTCTACGTGTGAATTCGCGCAAAGCCCCATTGGTTCCCGACATGTAGATTTCCTTCCCTAACACGTGTTAGGAACACTATGACGCACACCTAACACGTGTCAAGTGTCACAGGAATGTTGCGAGCGCCTCACTAAGCCCGCAACGCGCGGGGGAAGCTCACATGAGGCGTCCAGCGAATTGTGGCAGTCTAGTCAGAATGAGTTCCCAGCAATTCCGCACCAGCGGGAGGTCGAGCAAACGGCCGCTTCAAGCACGCGACGCAGGCACGGGCACAGGCTTCCTCTTCTGCTTGGCCACGGCCGCCAGCATCGTGGGCCTCGTGGCGACGTACTACTTCTTTGTGCGGACCACCCCCGGCCAGTTCATTGACGAGTCGGCGCTGGTTGAAGCCACAACCCTCAGTGGAACCGCGGGCCGGGCTTCCACGGAATTCCTGGACATGCTCCCCATGCTCTCGCTGGCAATAGCCACCATCATGGTGCTCTTCGTGACAGTGGCGCGCCGCCGCTGGAAGGCCGCGGGCATCGCCGTGGCCGCATGCGTCGCCGCAAACCTGGCCACCCAGGTCCTTAAGTTCTTCATCCCGGACCGCCCCGACCGTGGCGTGCAGACACTGGAACTGAACTCGCTCCCTTCAGGGCACACCACCCTCGCCGCCTCCGCCGCAGCAGCCGTCTTCCTGATGGTGTCCCCGCGCTGGCGTCCACTGGCAGGCTTCCTGGGAAGCACCTTCGCTGTGGCCACCGGAGTCTCCACCCTCATCAACCAGTGGCACCGCCCCGCCGATGTCATCGCCGCGTTCCTGGTGGTGGGCGCAGTGATGCTACCGGCGGGATGGCTGGTCCTGCGGACAGGCCGCACATGGAACGTGTGGAAGGGCTACGGCGAGCATTGGGCCGCCTCCCGGATCTGGGTGTGGCTCACTGTTGCCGCGCTGCTGATGGCCTTGATTGTGGCCGCTTACTCATTGCTCCAGGTGATGCCTGGGCTCAGCACCGACAGCACCATCGACTACTTCTGGGCGGGCACGGCCTTCATCGTGATCGCCGGCTACCTTTCAGCGCTGGGCGGCACATGGTTGTTTGGCCTGGCGGCCCGCAAGGCCTGACGCGCCTGGTGGGGCGACGGCCGACTGGCGGCGCACCCGTTCGCGCCCCACGCACCACTTACGCGACGGCGGCGCACCCGTTCCCGCCCCACGCACCCCTGGTTACGGGGGCGATCGGCGCTAAGGGGCGCGCCGCCCGGAGGCCCTAGTCCTCCGGGCCCACCGAGTCGAAGAACTTGGGCTCTCCCTCAGAAGCAGCTCCACGTCGCCGCGCCTGCTCGTGGATGAACTGCTGATCCTCTTCCGTGAGCACCGTGCCACCATGCGCGTCTACGGTGTCGCCCTCCCCCGTTTCCCCGTTGATGATTGCGGTGACGGTCCTCGGCACAATCCTGGTTCCCGGATTGTCGACGAGCCATTGCTGTGTTTCGGGAGAAAGCTGGTCCCAGAATTCTTTGATGTGCACAACGATCAGCACTGCCCTTCATTGGTGGGGGGTGGATTCGCAAAATGCGCCATGCGCGCCGGTGAAACACTTTGTTGATCGCGGACGAGGGTCCTCTTCCAGACTACGCCCGGTTATGCCCACCCCACCCTGCATGTAGCCACATTTCCGGGGATGACGTCGACTGCCCGCTCTTCATACGTTACAGTTAGTCCAATCGATGGATAAACGGTGGCTAATTCGAGGAGTTCCCATGTCATCCGCCCTTGGCTCAGCGTCCCGCAAGTCCGCCTCACGGCGGAGCGCTACCCCGGATGTCGCCGTACCCGCCACCCGGGATCTGGTGGTGGACTTCATCCGGGTTGCGTGCATGTTCGCGGTGGTAGCCGTGCACCTTCTCATGATGGGCATCAGCGTGGACGAGTCCGGTATAGGCGTGGGCAATCCGCTGACCTCCCTCAGCTGGTTCGCGCAAGGCACATGGTTCGGGCAGGTCATGCCGCTCTTCTTCATCGTGGGCGGTTTCGCCTCCTTGACCTCGTGGCGGAGCCTGCGACGCAAAGGAGGCGACGCCGGCGACTACCTGAGGAACCGTGTGCTGCGCCTGGTTCGTCCTACAGTTGCGTTGTATGCGTTCCTCGCCATTGCGTTGTGGAGTGCGACGGCGGCCGGCGTCCCGGGCGATCTGCTCGCCGTAATCGCTGCAGGAGCAGGCGTGCAGCTGTGGTTCCTTGCCGCGTACCTGATCTGCCAGGCCGTTGTCCCCACCATGGCGAAACTTCACGAAGCCGCACCCTACCGGACCGTCGCAGCGTTGGCCGCGGGCGCCGTCGTCGTGGATGTTTTCCGCCTGGGCCTGGAGCACAATCCCTGGGGTTTCGACTCCAACCCGATCGGGCTGCTGAACATGGTTTTCGTTTGGGGCCTGTTGCAGCAGCTGGGATTCTTCTACGCCGATGGCTTTTTTGACCGCTTTGCGCGGTGGCAGCTGGTTCTGGCTGCGGCGGGTTGCTACGCGGCGATGGTTCTGCTCACCCATTCTGGCCCGTATCCCGTGGACATGCTGACCAACCAGAATCCGCCCATGTTTCCCCTGATCCTTGTGGGCCTGGCGCACGTGCTGCTGGTCAAGGCTGCATACCGGGCACTGCAGCGTTGTGTGCGTCAGGGCTGGGTGCAGAAAGTGATGTTCGTTGTGGGCAGCCGGGCCATGACCATCTACCTCTGGCACCTGCCGTTGATCATCGCCATGTTCGGGATCGCGTTGCTGCTGCGGCTGCCGTTCCCTGAGCCTGCGGGCGTGGATTGGTGGCTCAGCCGTCCCCTCTTCTACGTGGCGGCGTGGGCCCTGGTACTGCTGGCCTCCTTGCCACTGGTCCGGCTGGAACTTGCAAGCACAGCCCTTGCCCCGGGTGCGTCGAGGCCGGCGATGTGGCGGATCGTCGCTGCGACTGTTCTGGCCATCATTCCGCCCTTCGTGGTGATGCGGACGGCCCTTGATACGGCCAACGCGACGTGGGGGCTGGTGTTGCTGGTGATCGCCGTCGCCTTGGTGACAGGCAACGTCCCGGATCGGGCCTGGAGGCGCCCCGTTCCCGTTGGCTCCTCGGCATCCTGACGTTCTTTAACTGGCACCGGCTCTGGAACAAGCTGGTTCGGGTTGTTTTGAGGCCCCAGCGGGTTGAAAGCGGGTGGGGAAGCCACGCCCGATTCAGTAGTTGCGCCGGTGCTTCAGCCGCGGAATTGCGACGGCGAACACCACCGCCGCTGCGAAGCCCAGTATGCCTGTGGCCCAGATCCCGGCGGAGAGCGAGACTGCTGCGGTGAGACCGGAGAGCAGCACTGGCCCCCCGGTGGCACCCGAGTCCGCGATGAAGCGCCAGATTCCCAGGAAGTGACTCCGCCCGTTGTCGGGCGAGAAGTCAGCCCCGAGCGTCATGATCAGCCCGGAGCTGATGCCGTTTCCGAACCCGATCAGCAAAGCCACCAGGAGCAACGGAACAAAGCCGGCGGTGAACGGGATGAGGATCAGGGACGTTCCCATGATCACGGTTGACGGTATGGCCACCCATTGCCGCCCCTTCCTGTCCATGAGCTTGCCTGCCGGGTAGAAGACCAGCATGTCGATGGCCCCGGACAAGCCGAACAGCAGGGAGGCGTGGGTGGCGTCGAGGCCCAGGTGATCGGCCCACAGTGGGATAACAACCTGGCGTGACGCCCGCAGCGCACTGAGCAGCAGGATCCCGAATCCGACGCTCAGGAACACCCCGGCATGCGAAACCGCAACGTTCCGCAGGGTGGAAGCGGGAGGGCGCGGGCCGCCGTCGGACGTTTCGGGGACCACCAGATCCGGGATGGTGAGCGACAAGGCAGCCGCGGCCATCATCCCTGCGAAACCTACCCAGTACGCCCCGCTGATGCCGGCGAACTGCATGATGCCGGCACCAATGAACGGTCCAATGAAGATACCGATTCTGGTGACACCGCCCAGGGTGGACAGCGCACGGGCGCGGAACATCACCGGCACGGCCTCGGTGAGGAACTTCTGCCGGGCGAGGTTGAAGACGCTCGCGGACATGCCTACCAACGTCATGGAAGCGGCGAGCAGCCAAAGCCCGTGCTCCAGTTGCGGGGCAAAGGCGGCCGCTCCCAGTGCCAGGGCGCCCAATGCCCCGGCACCGACGATCGACCATCGTTCGCCAAACTTCTCCGTGATGATCGACGCCGGGATGTTGAAGATCCACGAACCGAGTCCGATCAGGGTCACGATCAACGCAGAGACCGCCACCGAAGCCCCAAGCTCCCGGGCCGAAAGCGCAATAACCGGCAGGACCGCCCCCTCGCCTATACAGAACAGCAGAGCGGGCCCGAAGGCCGGAAGCGCAATGCTGCGAAGGCTGAAGTTCTTGTCTGCTTGGGTGGTGGTCATCCCTTTCATCCTAGAACTCGTGGAAGCGCCGCGATGACCGCGTTACGCCAACGGGTGCGGCGCGCAGTTGTTGCGGCTCCGGTGATCGGAGCCGCAACAACTACATGCGAAGCGGGATTGCTACCGGCTCCTTAGCTGCGGATGGCGGCCGCCTTCCGGCGACCAAGGGCGGTCAGGACCAGGCCCATCACAAGCAATGCCCCTGCCCAGAGTGCAAAGCTACTGTTCAGACCCGTGGCAGCAAGGGTGTTGGCACTCCCGACGGCGGTGGGGACCGCCGCGGTCGCTGAACCTTTGGTGCCAGCAGTGGTGTGGACGCTGCCTGCGGTCTGGATGCTTCCGCCAGTGAGGTTTCCCGTCACAGCGCCGGCAACGGGCTCGTCAACGCCGGGTTCTCCACCGGTCGAGGGGCTTCCGGTAATCGGCGTCTCGGTCGGAGGCGTGACAACCGGCGGGGTTACGACCGGAGGCGTGACAACCGGCGGGGTGACAACGGGAGGGGTTACGACCGGAGGCGTTACTACCGGAGGCGTTACTACCGGCGGCGTCACGGTACCGACGGAACCGCCACCGATGCCCACAGAGGTTGACCCAACGGTAACCGGAGCCGTGATCGGGATGATCAGCTGCGTACCGGACAGGAGTCCGTCATCGCCGGAAGTGCTGGCACCAGGCGTGGTGCCCGTGCCGGTCGTGCCACCCGTGGAACCATTGGTCCCGCCAGTGGTGGCTGTCGACTCACCCAGCACACCAGCCGAGGTAGCGCCCAGGTTGACCGGAGCCGTAATCGGAGCGACAACCTGTGTTCCCGAACCAATGCCCTCAGACCCGGAAGTGCTGGCTCCGGGCGTGGTGCCCGTGCCGGTTGCGCCACCCGTGGAACCATTCGTCCCGCCAGTAGTAGCCGAGGAATCACCCAGCACACCAGCCGAGGTAGCGCCCAGGTTGATAGGGGCAGTAATCGGAGCGACAACCTGCGTTCCCGAACCAATGCCCTCAGACCCGGACGTCGAAGCACCCGAAGCAGCAGGAGCAGCAGGAGCAACAGGAGCAGCAGCCGAACCTCCGCCAGTGGACGTAGCTGCGGAATCCCCGGCCACCCCCACGGCAGTGGCTCCGATGTTAACAGGGACCGAAATCGGAGCCACTACCTGAGCGCCGGACGCGATACCCTCTCCCCCCGACGTTGTTGCCTGCGCAGGCGCTTGGGCCGGTGCAGGAGCTGTTGATCCTGAGGTTGCTGCCGAGTCACCGAGGACGCCGACCGACGTCGACCCCACCGTGATGGGGATCGTCACCGGTGCCACAACCTGGGTTCCCGAAGCGACGCCGTCGGCGCCGCCGGTGGTGGTTGCCGGCGTCGAACTTGTTGCCCCGGCAGGGGCGGCAGGTGTGGCTGAGCTCGCCGCAGTGGAGCCCCCCAGCAGACCCACTGACGACGAGCCCAGGTTTACGGGCACCGTTACCGGAGCTACAACTTGCGTCCCGGATCCGATGCCGTTGGAACCGTTGGTGGTGGCTGCGGGTGCTGAACCCGAGCTGGCAGCAGGTGTGGCTGAACTGGTTGCCGCCGAGTCCCCCACCAGGCCCAGAGAGGTTGCGCCGAGGTTGATGGGTGCTGTTACTGGCGCCACCACCTTCGTGCCGGACAGAAGTCCGTCCTTGCCGCTGGTGGTGTCCGCGGCGTTTGCCGCGGTGGCGCTGAGGACAATCATGCCCCCGGCAAAGCAGGTGCCGATCAGGCACTTGCGAATGGTCGTGTTCATGGTGTTTTTCTCCTGAAGGTCTTGTTCCCGGAGACGTCCGATGACGGATCGTCTGTAGTGCCGTCTGCCGCGAAAGTCGGTGCAGCAAGGCTGGGGACCTAGTCAGGAGAGGAGCCGGGATCGAATGAAACCGGCTTGGGATGTTGTTCGTCGCTGGCCGTTGTTAGGCCGGGAAGTGCGTCGGCAGGGATAATCAGGGCGGCGGAGAGGAACGCTGCGGCCGGGTTTGGCGGAGCGTTCGAGGACCCGGCGGAACCACTACCGGCCAGGCCTGATGGGACCGCGTCGCGATCACCGGGCAGCCCGGCAGGTGTTGCAGGATCGGCGGGTGAGGAGGACCCGCCGAGCACTGCAGTGATGCCGGTGGGGCCGAAGTTACGGGTGGACATCACCCATGGCGAGGCCTCGAACTCGAGCCCAACGGCAGTTGATGGTGCGGAAAGATTCGGTTGTGCAGCGGGGGCACTAGTGGCCGGTTCAGGTGGACTTACGACGCCGGACGCGGGCTGGGTGCCAGCGTCCGGCGCTGCGGGCGCTACTGCACCGTCGGTGCCGGGTGCGGCTGGGAGTTCCTCTGCAGGAACGGCAACCGGCGGCACAACCACGGGTGGAACTGTCACCGGAGGAACCACAGAATCAAGGGGTGGCAGAACAGTATCGACCACGCCCACGACTGGCTCTACCACCGGGTTGACCGCATCCGTCACAGGTTCCAGGCGCACAGGTTCAAGAACTGAGTTAACCGGCGGGACAACAACGTCCACCGTGCGGTCCACGGCATCCGTAGCCGGAACCAGTACTGTATTGACGACTGTTCCCGCTGTGTCCGCGGGAAGGATCTGGTTGACCACCGGCACTGCGCCGACCACCTGATCCGCTGCCCCGGCAACGTGCTGCAGCGCCGGTGTGACGGCAGGCAGGGGGACGGTGAGCTGATCGGCCGGCAGCAATCCTTTGACGGCGGCCGGCAGTGCTACGTCGGGAAGCGGAACGATGATGGTGCTGGAGGAGGTGGTGCTCTCCAAGAGGTTCTTTTCGGTAGGGCCCGCGTCCGCGTTTGCGGCGGTGGCTGAGAGCGCCATCCAAATTGCGGTACCTGCTCCCGCGACCATGACAGAGCGGAGAATGCTGGCAGCACGCGGGAAAACGCGTGAACCCCTCATCTCGACACCCCCAGGTAGTCGCGAACCAATGGTCGCCTTCATCCTAGGAAGGACTATTGGAATAGTCCATAGTCAGGAGTAAAGAAGATGAGAAATTTATAAGGAACCTTGTTTATGACGGGTAGGAGCCTGTGGCCCCTGGGCCGAAGTCTGGTGTGCCCAGTGAGGTGCGTCCTTGGGCGTTGGTTTCCTGCAGCCGCTTGATGAACCACCGGGATTGTTCCGGGCCGTAGGGCAACACTGGGATGGCCTTGGTGGCGTCGGACGGCATGTCGCGTATGGACTGGGTTGCCTGGCGAACGGCGGTGCCCATGGTGTCCGCCATGGTCTTGACGAACTCGTCGCTCACATGTTTTCCGTGTCCGGGGACCAGGAATTCGTAACGGTGCCTGAGCGCCGAGATGTGCCGCAGCGCATCCGCCCACTCTTCAGGATAGGAATCCTCGAACGACGGATGCGCACCCTGTTCCACGAGGTCCCCCACGTACAGGGTGGAGCTGGTGCCTACCAGCAGGTCGCCGTCCGTGTGGGCACGGCCCAGGTAGAACAGGGTGGCGGTGATTCCGCCGAGGTCCACCAGCACAGGCTGGTCGTGGACCAGCGCGTTCGGGACAACAATCTCGACGGCGTCGCCCTCCCCCGCTGCCATCTCGGGTTCGTTGGTGGCCACGAAGCGCCGCTGGTTGTCGGCGTCGCGTTCGATGGTGGCCGCACAGTTGGCGTGGGCCCAAAACTCGGTAACGCCGTCGTCAGCGAAAACGGCGTTACCGAAGAAGTGGTCGTAGTGCGCGTGGGTGTTCACCACCACCAGCGGCAGCTGGGTCTTTTCGCGAACCGCGGCAAGGATCTCCCGGCCTTGGCGCGGGCCACAGCCGGTGTCGATGACCATGGCGAGCTCAGAGCCCACCACCAGCCCGGTGTTGAGTAACGATCCCTCGGTTTCCAAGACGTAGTTGCCCGGTCCAAGTTCCAGCCAAGCTGACAATGCGTTCTCCGTATCCACTGCAATCCGGCGATGTTCAGGCCTCTACTCTACCCACGGAAAGCTGGGAGGGAGCGGAATGAACCGGACCGCCGGTGAAGGGATTTAGAGAATGGCGGTCATGACGTTCCAGCCCGCGCCGATCTGTGCGGAGTACAGCCACCAGCCGGAACCGTTGCCTGCGTAGAGCACCAGGTCTCCGCCGGTGCTGCGCCCCAGGACGTCCACCTTGCCGTCACCGTCGAAATCACCCGGCGCCTCGATGGCGTTGAAGATGTTCCAGCCCGAGCCGATTTGGCTGGTGGCAAGCCACCCGCCTGCGCCGTTCCCCGGGTACAGCAGGAGTGCACCGGATCCGTTGCGGGCAATGACGTCCGCTTTGCCGTCGCCGTTGAAGTCGCCCACGCCGTCGATGGCGGTCATGACGTTCCAGCCGGCGCCAATCTGGCGCGGCTGCAGCCAGCCGCCGGTGCCGTTGCCCGGGTAAAGCCAGAGCACACCGTTGCCGTCGCGGGCGATGATGTCAGCTGTTGCATCGCCGTTGAAGTCGCCGGATGCCTTGATGGAGGTCATCACGTTCCAGCCGGCGCCGATCTGACGGGCGGCCAGCAGGCCACCCCAACCGTTGCCCGGGTAAAGCCAGAGCACGCCGCTGCCGTCGCGGGCAATGACATCTGCGTAGCCGTCTCCGTTGAAGTCGCCCGGCGCTTCGATGGAGGTCATTCCGTTCCAGCCCACACCAATCTGGGTGCGGCCGCCCTTCCAGCCTCCGTAGCCGTTGCCCCGGTAAAGCCACAGGGCACCGCTGCCGTCGCGGGCAATGACGTCGCTGGTACCGTCTCCGTTGAAGTCGGTGAGCTTTTTGTTCGGTGCCGCAGCGGGAGCGGTGCCACCGAACTTCTTCAATGCCGCGGTGGCATCCACCAGGCCCGCGCCGCATCCGGCCGAGCAACCACCCGGCAGCGGCCTGGCCGATTCTTTGAGCTGCTGCTCCACCTGTGCAGGCGTGACGGTGCTGCCCTCTGCGGACATGAGAAGTGCTGCAACGCCTGCCACGTGGGGAGCGGCCATGGACGTTCCCTCCATCCAGGCGAACGCGGGCTCGCCGGGCGTTGTGGTTCCGTAGTTCAGGGTGGACAAAATTCCACGGCTCACATCAGTGGACATGTCGCCACCGGGTGCCGTGACGTCCACTGTGGAGCCGTAGTTGGAGTACACGGCCCGCGCTCCGGCCTTGTCGCTGGCAGCTACTGCGACGACGTTCTGGCAGTTCGCGGGGCTCGCATCAGCGGCGGGGCGGTTGGAGTTGCCTGCAGAGGCGACGACCACAGCGCCGGCGTTGTACGCAAAGTTGATGGCGTTCTGGTACGTGGTGGAGCACTCTTTGATGCCGCCGAGGCTGAGGTTGATGACCTTTGCCGGGTTGGGGTTCACAGGAGCATCAGCCACCACGCCACCGGCGGCCCAGATGATGGAATCGGCAATATCGGAGCTGTAGCCGCCGCAGACGCCGAGCGCCCTGACCGGGAGAATCTTGGCCGATGGCGCTACACCGGAGATCCCGATGCTGTTGTTGCCAAGAGCTGCCACGATTCCGGCAACGTGGGTTCCGTGCCATGAGGAGTTCTCAGCGGGGCTGCCGGACTCACACTCTTCCGCGGGCACCCAATCGCCTTGGTCGGCAGGGTTGGGGTCGCGGCCATCGCCATCGCGCGCATCGGCGGCGCTGGAGATCATGTCGTAGCCGGGCAACACGTTGGCGTTGAGCTCGGGGTGGCTGGTGATGCCTGTATCCACCACCGCAACTACTACGCCTTCGCCGTGGTTGTAGTCCCAGGCTCCGGGGGTGCGGATGCCTGAGAAGTTGTCCCACAGATTCCATTGCTCCAGGTAGCCATAATCCTGGGAGTGCGAGGTGGGGCGCATGATGTCGTCAGCCTCTGCGTAGGCCACATTGGGATCCGCGCGCAGGGTTTCCACGAATGCCTGGGCTTCCGAGGCCGAAAGTGCCTCATCGAGCTTGATGACGTGGCCACCGGTTGCGTTCTCGCGGGAGCTTTTTGCCTGCACACCAAGCTTGGTGGCTGCATGGTCCGCCGCGTTCTCGGCTTTCACTGCGGCCGCTTGGGCGGCGCTGTCCCGAATACCCACGATGAACTGGTCAGTCGAGGTGTCAGGGGCAGGCTTGAGGACCTTCGGAATGCTCGGGATGATGTCTATCTGACCGGCGACGGCCGGCTGGACTGCCAACCCTCCGCTGATCAAAAGTGTGGCCATGGCCAAACCGATGGTTCTTGCAGGGCGGAGTCGGGGTCTATTCACTGGGCATCCTAGGGAAAATCGCGGCACCTCTGAGCGGCTGACCGCGGGCAACTGGAGACCACCAGCTGACCCCCAGGAAATTGTAAGCTGACTATCGGCTCTTTGGTGTAAGCCATTCGATTTGTGACAGGTGAATGTTAGGCGCGGCCCGCCGAGAGCTTTCACGGCCTGACGGCCCGCGCTGCTGGTCGCCTAGGCGCGGTCGTGAAGCGTCACGTGATACCCGTCAGGATCGGCAAAGGTGAAGGTGCGGCCGAACGGACCGTCAATGGGCGCAGCGACGATGGTGTGGCCGTCACCGAGCAAGGCGTCGTGAATTTCCTGGACATCAGTGGCGTGCAGCCAGATGGCGGCACCGATGCCTGGCTGGTCAACGGATGCCAGATCAGTACCCGGGACGATGCTCCTTAGGGCAAAGGCGATCGGCGCCGTTTCAAAGACGACGGCGTGAGGCGGGCCCGCTTGTGAGCGAACAAGGCCGAGGTACTGCTCGTAGAACGCTTGGGATGCGTCGAGGTCGCATGCTTGGAGGGAGATGAAGTCGGGGCCGGTGACGGGCATGTGCTGCTCCTTCGATTGGATGTCAGTTATCTGACACGGATAACCTATGTCAGAATACTGACATGAGTCAACGCGGCATCGACCTCACTACGTCGCTGGGGTATCTGCTCAAAGAAGCATCGAGTGCCCTACGCACCGCCATGGAAGAAGCGCTCCGGCCGCTCGGAATGACCATCACCCATTACTCCTGCCTTGAACTCCTGGCGCAGCGCCCGGGCTTATCCAACTCCGAGCTGGCCCGTGGAGCGTTTGTCACCCGCCAATCCATGAACGTACTGCTCCAAGCCCTGGAACGCGACGGCTACGTGACCCGCCCGGAGGAGGCCCGCGTGGGGAAAGTCCTTCCCACGCAGCTGACTCCCCTGGGTCGAAGCAGCCTCGCCACAGCGAGCGCTGCCGTCCGCGCCGTCGAGGTCAAGATGCTCGGCGGCATGACTCAGGACGAACAGGCCACAGCTTTCAAGGCGCTGCGAAGCATGATCGTCTCCTTACGCGACGACACACAGGGCGCAACCAGTGATAATCGCTAAAACTCTCCGGCTCGGCGTCGCCGCTGTAGCAATCGTGACGCTGCTGAGCGGCTGCATCACTGAGAACAAAACCACTCCCCCGGTGGCCTCATCAAGCACCGCCGCATCCCGATCAATGCAGGCAGCGGAGGAAGCGGTTGCCCGAATCCCGGGAGCGGAGTTCGAGGCGGCCCGTGCTTGGGACGTCACCACCGCATACGTCATCGCGACCCTCTCCGCGACAGATGCCTTCTCCGGTGACCCGGCAGCTCTCATTGACTACTCGTTGGCGCAGCTCGCTTCCCAGAATGAGGTGGATCGGGGACGCTTGGTGCGCTTCAGTTTCGAAGCCCCAGGGCAGAACGCCGACACAGCCAGGGCACTCCTGGCATCCTTGAGCATCGATTCGGAGCAGTACGGTGGCGGGTCCTCCCTGGAACTCGCCAATCAGGACCTGGATGACCGATACGGTCCGTGGCCAGCAGCGGTTCCCGAGCCCCCGGCGTCGCTCATTACCAACGGCTGAGTACCGGATGGGTTGCGGTGCCCATCGCAGTCTGCCCACTTCGCCCCTAGGGTTGAAGGTGCCCGGGAAATGTTCGGGCTACTTTGGGGGAATACATGCGCAGTACACGTTCACGACGGCGGCACCACCGATTGCTTTCAGCTACGGCAATGGTTGTGCTCGCCGCAGTTACGGCCGGCGGGCTGGCAGGATGCAGGGTTCAGAAGCGGCCCGCGCCGCCGTATCCCGCAGTCGAGTGGCAGGGCGCCGCCCCCAGCGGGCCCTTGGAGTCCGACCCTTGGGTTCAAGCTACGCGCAAGTTCCTCGAAGCTGAGGCTGTGGCACGCAACATCAACGATTTCTCCATACCTGAGCTGGTCAATACTGCCAGCAGGGACGCGCGGAGTCGTGCTGCGAGGCCGGCACTGGACGACGTGAAACAGAAGCGGCGCCCGGATATTCTCCCCGGCCCGACACCGTTCTTGCCCCTTTCCGTAACGCCCAACTTTCGGGGAGACCCGGACCGGGCTGCCGTGAGGGGTTGCAAAGCAACGGAATGGTCCTCAGAGGAGGGGGACGTGCCAACCGAGTTGAAGGGCTACGGGGTGGAGTACCGGATGGAACGGCTGCCCGATGGAACCATGCGGGTGGAGGCCAGCTTAGGGATCCCAGACTTGGAGTGCTCGGATGTCACCCTTCCCATGGCCTTGTTTGTGCCGGCGCCGGAGCCGTCGGACGTTACTGATGTGAAAGACATCGTCATTGCCGAGCGTGCCGACATAGATCCGCCGGGCAAGTGATGGGGAGACGCTCCGGAGCGGGCCTCACCATCCTGTTGCTCTGCGCTGCTTTGCTCGCCGGATGCACAGTGCCCGCCGATAGTTCAGAGCCCCGGCGCAGCATTTCCATGGCCGAAGCTGACATCGCCAAAACACCTGGAGTTACGGCGCGCATTGGCAGGGCATACGACGGCCTGACCCCTTACCTTTCCGTGAACGTGGAAGTCACAGAGGCTTTTACCGGCGACGAGGCCACCCTGCTGGACCATGTGTTGGCCCAGGTGTGGTCCCAGGACGAGGACGCGCCGGAGAAATACGTCACCCTGGGAGTCAGCGGCCCCGGCCGCACCGCAGAAACAACCTCGGCGGCGCTTGCCAGCCTTGGGGTCGGCTCCATGAAGTACGCCGGCTCGGCGGTCAGTTTGATCGGGGCCGATCTAGTGGCCCGATACGGCGAGTGGCCGGGGTCGGTGCCCACGGTTGGCCAGGAGCTGGTCCCGGGCACCCCGAGCCCCCGGGACGTGAGCGTCCAGCCCAGACCCTAGGGACGTGAGGGAGCGTCGAAGGTTACATGTCCGCGAGCGCGCCGCCGGGGTTCTCGATCGCGTCGGCCACGTACCGGAGGAAGCCGGCAGCGGTTTCGCCGTCGCAGACGCGGTGGTCGAAGGCCAGGGTCAGTTCGGTGACCTTGCGGACCGCGAGTTCACCGTTGACTACCCAGGGCTTGTCGATGATGCGGCCGACGCCGAGCATCGCAACTTCCGGGTAGTTGATGATCGCGGCCGAGCCGTCCACGCCGAACACGCCATAGTTGTTCAGGGTGAAGGTGCCGGAGCCGAGTTCGGCGGGGGTCGCCTTCCCGTCACGCGCGACGGCGGTGAGTCGCCGGATCTCTGCGTCCAGCTCGCGGGCGCTCATCCCATGGGCGTTGCGCACGGACGGGACTACGAGTCCTCGGTCGGTCTGTGCTGCGAAACCGAGGTTGATTCCGTCGAAGCCCACGATTTCCTGCGAGCCGTCGGCAATGGTTTCGAAGCGGGTGTTCAGGGCCGGGTACTTTTTTAACCCAGCCGTGACAAAACGAGCGATGAAGGCCAGCAGACCAGGGGTATCGTGCGGTGCACGTTTCTTCAGTTCGGCGCGCATCTCCAGCAATGCGGTGGCATCCACGTCCACCCATACCGTGGCCTCGGGGATCTCCGAACGACTCTTGGTCATGTTTGCGGCCACGGCCTTGCGGACTCCACGGACCGGCGTCCGGGCAGACACAGCCAAGCCAGTCCTGCCATCAACGGCACCCGCATCAGCAGGGGCAGAAGCAGGAGCCGAAGAAACAGACGGAGCCTCAACAGCAGCAGGAGCCTCCGGCGCAGAAATCGCAGCCTCCACGTCTTTGCGCATGATCAGCCCGCTGGCACCCGAACCCTCAATCGCGTCCAGGGAAACCCCGTGGTCGCGCGCCATCTTCCGCACCAGCGGCGAGATGACGGCGCTGAGCTTGCCGGGGATGCGCGTCCCGGCAACAGCCGACTCCATCACGGGTGCAGGCTCAGCAACAGGAGAATCGACGACGGCGACGCTCGCCTTACGTGGCCGGGTCCGGCCACCGGTTGCTCCCCCGGGCGTGCCATACCCGATCAGCACGTTGCCCGAGCCGGCCTTCTCCTCGGTCCGGTACGTCTCGGCAGCAGCTTCCACGGCGGAGGAAACGTCGAGACCCGAGGACACCGGCGAAGGATCAACGGAACCAGCAGGAGCAGGAGCCGCGGCAGCGGGCGAACCTGCCGAAGAACCGGCGCGAGCGATCGAGATCAGTGGCTTGCCGACGTCGAGCGTTTGACCGGCCTCACCATGCAGCTCGGCAACGGTGCCTGCGTAAGGCGAGGGCACCTCCACCATGGACTTGGCGGTTTCGACCTCGGCGATGGGCTGGTCAACTACGATCTCGTCACCGACGGCGACGAGCCAGTTCACCAGTTCGGCCTCGGTCAGTCCTTCGCCGAGGTCGGGCAGTTTGAAGACCTGCATATCTGAGCTCATGGTTAGTCCTCCCATTGAAGGTCGTCGACGGCGTCGAGGATGCGGTCGACGCTCGGCAGGTAGTAGTGCTCCAGCTTGGGAGAGGGGAAGGGGACGTCGAAGCCGGTTACGCGGAGGATCGGCGCGGCGAGGTAGTGGAAGGCGCGTTCCTGGACTCGGGCCACGATTTCGGAGGAGACGGAGGCGAACCCATGGGCTTCGGCGATGACGACGGCGCGTCCCGTCTTGCGTACGGACGCGCAGACGGTTTCGTCGTCGAAGGGGACCAGGGTGCGGACGTCGATGACTTCGAGCGAGCGGCCCTCTTCCGCGGCGGCAGCTGCAGCGGCAAGCGCGGTGGGGACGGACGGACCGTAGGCGATGAGCGTGGCGTCCGTGCCGGGACGGGCGACAGCCGCGCGGCCCTCGGTGGAGGTACCGGCGTCGTGCTCTGCTCGGAGGGCACCCAAGTCCACCTGGTCCTTGGACCAGTAGAGCTTCTTGGGTTCCATGAACATGACAGGGTCATCGGAATCGATGGCTTCGCGCAGCATCCGGTAGCCGTCTGCCACGGTGGCGGGGGTGTAGACCTTGAGGCCCGCGGTGTGGGCGTAGTAGGACTCGGAGGAGTCGCAGTGGTGCTCCACTCCCCCGATGCCGCCGGCGTAGGGAACACGGATGACCATGGGCATTTTGAGCTTGCCCTTGGTGCGGTTGTGCATTTTGGCGACGTGGCTGACGATCTGTTCGAAGGCCGGGTAGGCGAAGGCGTCGAACTGCATTTCGATCACGGGGCGCATGCCGTTGATGGCCATGCCCACAGCCATGCCGACGATGCCGGATTCTGCGAGCGGGGTGTCGAAGCAGCGTTGTTCGCCGAACTCGGCCATGAGGCCGTCGGTGATGCGGAAGACGCCGCCCAGCATGCCCACGTCCTCGCCGAAGACCAGGACGGAGGAGTCGGCGCGCATGGCGTCGGCCATGGCTGTGTTGAGGGCCTTGGCCATCGTGAGGCTCTGCGGGCCGGTTGCCTCGGCCGTGGCCGCGGCGGAAGCGGCGGCGTTGGCGGTGGCGGCGCTGACGTTGGCGGAGGTGGTGCCTGCGGCAGTGGTGGTGACGGTCATTTTGCGCTCTCCTCTCGTGCGAGTTCGCCGGCGAGCATGTCTGACTGCTCTTTCAGCTGCGGGGTGGGCTTGGCGAAGACGTACTTGAAGAGGTCCAGCGGCTGCACCGGAACTTCCTCGCCCAGGCCTTCGCGGAGCTGGGTGGCAACGGCTTCGGCGTGCTCGGCGATGCGGTTGCTGGCGGCGTCGTCCAGCAGACCCTTGTCCGCGAGATAGGACTTCATCCGGGTGAGCGGGTCCTTGGCCTGCCACTCGGCGACTTCGCTGTCCGGGCGGTAGCGGGTGGCGTCGTCGGCGTTGGTGTGGGCCTGCATGCGGTAGGTGTGTGCCTCGATCAGGAGCGGGCCGGAGCCTTCGCGGGCGAGCTTCACGGCACGGTCCATCACGGCGAGCAGTGCAACCAGATCGTTGCCGTCAACGCGCTCACCGGCCATGCCGTAGCCAACAGCCTTGTGGGCCAGCGACGGCGCCACGGACTGGTGGCTGAGCGGGACGGAGATGGCGTACTTGTTGTTCTGCACGAAGAAGATGACGGGCAGGTGGAAGACGGCGGCGAAGTTCAGTGCCTCGTGGAAGTCGCCTTCGCTTGTGGCGCCGTCGCCGCACATGGCCATCACTACCGTGTTTTCACCGCGCAGCTTGGCCGCGTGGGCAACACCGACGGCGTGCAGCAGCTGCGTGGTCAGCGGTGTGCACTGGATGCCGACGTTGTGTTCTTTGGGGTCGTATCCGCCGTGCCAGTCGCCGCGGAAGATGGTCATCACCTCTACGGGGTCCACCCCGCGGGTCATGACGGCGACGGCGTCGCGGTAGGTGGGGAACAGCCAGTCACCTTCGCTGAGGCACATGGCAGCTGCCACCTGGCAGGCTTCCTGGCCGTGGCTTGAGGGGTAGACGGCCATGCGGCCCTGCCGGACGAGCGCCGAGTTCTGGTCGTTGACGCGACGGCCGACGACGAGCTGCTCGTAAGCGGCCATCAGTTCTGCGTCGCTGGGCGTGGGGTACTCGTGGCCGGGTTCGGTGCCTTGCTCGTCATGGGGGCGGAGGGTGCCATCCGGGTTCACCATTTGGATCTGGTGCCGGGCGGGGAGCATGTAGTCCTCAACGCTGATGCCGAATTTTGTCCGAACGTCAGCAGCCTGGTCCTCTACTGCCGTTTCCGGCGCAGAGTGGTCTGCGTGGATCGTCATTGGTCCGTCCTTCTCTAGCCACTATGTGCTTCCAGTATGTTCCCCGGCGAAGTTTCGTATCCAGCTTTCCGCCGAATCATGGAAGCCCTTGCCTAAACTGGGTATTCTGAAAGACGAATTGTAATTGTGAGCTGGGTTACGCGCCTGTGCTGTAGACGAATTGGAGCCTGCTTTGAGTGAGACGGAGGCGGAACAAACCGCCGTACCGCTGGACAGTGTGGACCGGGACATCATCCGCGAGCTCACCACCGATGGGCGCATGTCCATCACCCAGGTGGCCGAGAACGTGCACATAAGCCGCGCCCACGCGTACACACGGATCGCCCGCCTCACTGGCGAGGGTGTGCTGACCAAGTTCACGGCCCTGGTGGATCCCATCAAAGCCGGCTTGCGATCCTCCGCGTACGTGACGTTGAAGGTTCAGCAGCATTCCTGGCGTGAGCTGAAGGAACAGCTCCGGGCCATTCCGGAGATCCACCACATTGCCTTGGTGGGCGGCGACTTCGACGTCATCCTGCTGGTCCGCGCCACGGACAACATCCACCTCCGCCGCGTGATCTTCGATCAGTTGCAGTCCATGGAGGGCATCCTGGATACCCAAACGTTCCTGGTGTTCGAAGACGTTGATACCCGGTGACGTTCCGAAGGAAGCTCGCCTGGACCTTTTTCGCTGGCTTGCTCGCCGGGCTGCTGTGGCTGATTGCCGCCTACCAGCTCTTCCACAACCCGCCCCACGCCACTCCCCAGCGGACCGACGCCATTGTGGTGTTGGGCGGCATGAGTAGTGAACGCCTCCCTGTGGGCTTGTCTTTGCGTGAGCAGTTGGACATTCCGGATCTGGTGGTGGTCACCACCGGCTTGCCCGCCAACGCCGGCTCGGATGAGTTTTGTGAAGCGCACGACGGCGACGCTCACCTTGACTGCTTCCGTCCGGATCCGCTGAACACCAGGGGCGAAGCAGCCCGCCTCAGGGATCTTGCCGCGGAGCACGGGTGGAAGTCTGTGACTGTGGTGACCTCCGATTATCACCTGCTCCGGGCGGGCACTTTGATGAAGCAATGCATAGGTGCCGACGTGCACATGGTGGGCACTGAACCGCAGCTCTCCCCCGCCGGGTGGCTGTGGCGGTTCGTGGTGGAAACCGGTGGCCTGTTCGATGTCTGGTTACGCCCGGAATGCTAAGGGTTCTGGTGAATTTTGCGTGCTGTTGAACGGCTAGGATTGCACTAGTTTCGGGCGCCTTAGGGCCGGTCTTTTTGGGGGAAAACGTGCACACCATCATGCCTATCTTTGGGACCCGGCCGGAAGCCATCAAGATGGCTCCGATTGTGCGTGCACTGATGGAGTCCGAGCTCTTCGAGTGCGTAGTGACGGTCACGGGCCAGCACCGGGAAATGCTGGATCAGGTCAACGAGCTTTTTGGGATCACTCCCGACCACGACCTCAACATTCTTCAGCCGGGCCAGTCCCTCACGGACATCATGACCCGCACCATGAGTGGGCTGGATACTTTGTTTGCTGCGGGCAAGCCGGACGCGGTGATCGTGCAGGGCGACACCACTACCTCTACCGCCGGCGCCATTGCTGCGTTTTATCACGGCATTCCTGTGGTCCATGTGGAGGCCGGCCTCCGCAGCGGGAACCTGCTCTCCCCTTTCCCGGAAGAAGCCAACCGCAAGATCACCAGCCAGATCGCTTCCCTGCACCTGGCACCGACCACCACCAGCCGGGCCAACCTGCTGGCCGAGGGCGTTGCTGCTGCTGACATCGTGGTGACGGGCAACTCGGTGATCGACGCTCTGCTGACCACCGTGGATAAGCAGGTGCCGTTCACTGATCCTGCGTTGGAGTCGCTTGCTGCGAGTGGTCGACGTATCTTGCTCGTGACGACGCACCGACGCGAGAACCAGGGTGATGCCATGCGCGGAGTGGGCCGGGCCTTGGCACGGATTGCCGACGCCGAACCCGAGCTGACGATCGTCCTGCCCGCCCACAAAAACCCCGTGGTCCGAGAAGCCGTGCTCCCCGCGTTGGACGGGAAACCGAATGTGGTTGTTACAGAGCCCTTGGCCTACGGCGAGTTCACTCGCATGCTCTCCCTGGCGCACATTGTGTTGACGGACTCGGGCGGAGTCCAGGAAGAGGCCCCCAGCCTGGGTAAGCCTGTGCTGGTGATGCGCGACAACACCGAGCGCCCCGAAGCCGTTGAAGCCGGGACTGTTGCGTTGATCGGCACGGATGAGGAGCGGATCGTGGCCGAAGTGAGCCGGCTGCTGCACGACGCTTCCCATTTTGAGGCCATGGCGAACGCTGTGAACCCTTATGGGGACGGTTTGGCTTCCGATCGGACCATTGCGGCGATTGCCGAGTTGCTGGGAGTGGGCAGCCGCGTGGAGGAGTTCGGGATGGAGCGGGTGGCAACCTAATCATCACGTGCCATCTCGTTGAAGCGCCCTGACGATAAGACACGAACCGTGCGGCTACCACTCTCCGACCACAACAATCCCACAGCAGCACGGCGCTGGATGAGCCCGCCGGATCCTGCGCATGACTGCTGATGTGCGGGTATCAATTCCGGAGCTTGCCCGGACACATGTACGATTTATTCATGAGTTCATGGGGTAGGCCGCACTCTTCATCCACGTTAAGGGGTGAATGTGGCTAGACATCGAAGGAATTCTTCACTGACACCCAAATATGAGAAAATCTGTGCACAACTTTTACTCGGCGTGCTTCTCGTGGCCGTTGCATGTGTTCTGTTAATTCTGGAAAGTGTTGTGCCTTTCTATATAATCGGCTGCCTTGGCGGCGCTTCACTCACCACAGCCCTAATTTTTGCTTTCATTCCGAATGATCGCTTCGCTCACGCCGAAGAGTAATTATTATCCTATTAGGAAGAAGGGTTCTCAAGGTGCCTGCCGCTTTTTCATCGACACCCACGATCGTAGATCGCATAGTCGAATGGCGAAAGTTGCCATTCATTGGCATCTTGTTTCGTCAAATTGCCCTGGCGTTGGCCATTGATATACCCCGTAGCGTCCAATCCGGGTTTGACTTCCGCGTAATGCACCGCGGCAAGGGAATAGTGCTGCACCCGAAGACGCAAATCGGCTCAAGAGTGCGGATCTTCCATAACGTAACAGTCGGACGAGGCGATGTAAGGTCGGGCTCTACTGAAAAGTTCGGCAAGATAGTTATTAGCGATGATGTATGGCTCTGTGTTGGGTCAGTTGTCTTGGCCAAAGACGAAGACATTGTCGTTGGTAAGGGCACAACGCTGGCGGCCAACGCGGTCCTATTGGAGAGCACTGGCGAATACGAGGTATGGGGAGGGATTCCGGCGAAGAGGCTGACTCCAGCCCAAAATTCCTAGGCCTCAGCTGAGCATAGGCGGGTGTCACTTCAAGCAGCGCAAGGTTTTGCACTGTCCTCATGATGGAACGACCGGTCGACTAGCCCAACCGTGATTCTCTGTCACGAAGTGTGACGTTCACGGACGCAAAGACTACTCAGCAGATCGATCCAGCAACGAGCTTGCATGAAGCGGTTACCACTCAAAGGGTACAATTGCCTCAAGTACACCATCGCTGAGGTCGCGTGAGCACAACCGCCGTCCTGCGATCGACATAAGGGGACCCACACTTGGACGTACGTGATTTTCTGCGCACAATTCGCCGTAGTTGGATCCTAATAATGGCGACCACGTTACTCGGAGTATTAGCCGGCGGGGCTATCTCGATTCTGACGAAACCCAGTTACACAGCAGAGACGCAACTCTTCGTTGCTATCCAAAGCTCAGGTTCAGTGCAGGAGTTGCAACAGGGCAACACCTTCAGCCAGGCTCGCGTTCAGTCATACGTCAAGACTGTGGACTCACCAGCGGTACTTCAGCCGGTTATCGATACACTCGGCTTGCCTATCACGTCAGAGGCCCTGGCCACGCGGATAAGAGCGAGCTCCGACCCCAACACCGTACTAATCAACATTTCTGCCACAGACGAGTCCGCAACCCAATCCGCGGCGATCGCTCAGGCAACGGCAGATAGCCTGATAAGAACCGTGGATTCCTTGGAAAAACCCAAGACCGGCGGCACCTCACCGGTGAGCCTGTCCATCATCAAACCCGCCAAGGCACCGAGTATCCCCTCTGCGCCTAACACGAAGCTCAATCTTCTTATCGGACTCCTGGTGGGTATCGCTCTGGGATTGGTCGCTGGAATTATGAGGTCCACTCTCGACAGCAGAATTCGCGGGGAAGCCGACCTTAGGACCGTTACAGACTCACCGCTTCTGGGCGGCATTTCCTTCGATCAGGATGCAACCCGGAAGCCTCTCTTGACGCAGGCACCCCATCAAAGTCCCAGAGCTGAATCATTCCGGCAGTTACGCACAAATTTGCAGTTCGCCAACATAGCAGGTCGGGCCAAAGCAGTACTGGTGACCTCGTCACTGCCTGGCGAAGGGAAAAGCACGACTGCGACTAACTTGGCTATTGCCCTTTCTCAAGCAGGGCAGACAGTCTGTTTGGTGGATGCAGACCTTCGTCGTCCGATGATCAACGAGTATCTCGGACTTGACCGAAACGCCGGTCTGACAACCGCATTGTTGGGTACAACAGACCTGAATGACCTGTTGCAACCCTGGGGAGACGACGAGCTATTCGTTCTTACGTCGGGGCAAATACCGCCAAATCCCAGTGAGTTGCTCGGATCGAACGAGATGAGAGATGTGATAGCTCGTCTCGAGCAGAGTTTTGACACTGTGATAATTGATGCACCCCCGCTACTGCCAGTGACGGATGCTGCCGTGCTATCGCAACATGTCGGAGGTGTCGTAATTGTTGTCGGTACTCAGAAAATAAAGCAGCAGGACCTACAGAAGTCTCTCAGCGCCTTGAAAATGGTGGGCTCGAATGTCCTTGGCGTGGTTTTGAATAGGCTTCCCGTGAAGGGACCCGACGCTTACACCTACTCCTACTATTCCCATGATGATTCTGTTTCCTCCAACAAGAGAAAGCCCTCTAACTCGACTCCATCGAGCCGGGAATACGCAAGTGTTGGGGCTAGGTCTGCTCGTAGTACTACCGAAATCCCTGAGCGGCAGCCTGCACGCGTATTCCCGAGCCGAAGGATAAACGACGTCTGACACGCCCGAAGAGCGGTCCGCCGACATATGTTGCCCAACCCGAGAGATGGGTTATTCGTTCGAATGAGCCGGCTATACAGCTGCCACCTTTAAGCCCCAGACCCGTAAAACGCCGTCGAAATCGCGTCTAAGGTAGAGTGCGTAGCTGCTGGATACCCGCCAGCACAGACACGTGCCAATGGGCTCGGTTACGACGTGGATGTCGAATGGCTACCACCGCGAACTCTGGGTGAGGGAAGAAGCGCGATGAGCCGGAAATATCTGCCAGGCTGTTATTCCAAGGGGCAACTACGGCACCACGGGTTGGCTCTAGCACAATCCAATGAGGCTCTAGAGTACTTCACTCACGCGACGCCAAGTCCAATTCTGCTGTCCTCAACCTCGACTCCAGAACACTCAGCACCGCCCCGAGGAGTGGCCAGAGAGCAACAGGAAATCCTCGGTTCGTCAACACCGGCGATATGAGTGACATCACCACAGTAACGCAGATGAGCGCGGCCACCGGCCATGCGACGCGGCCCAAGCTGGCCGCAGCTCGCAATGCGGACCGAATGGCAAAGACAAATAGCACCGCGAGCAATATCGCAGTGGGTACGCCAAAATATAGCGCCTCGGCAAACCACTGCGATTCAGGCGACTTCCAAATCAAGCCTTGGGGATAGGTGCGGCCCGTTTCCATCCCACCGAAGGCATCTGTGCCCCAACCCGTCCAGAAGCGTTGCCCTATGGCGGGAATTGTTTCCCTTGTCCAAATGGCCCATCTGAACGCGACAGTATTGGGAAGCCACGTGGGCATGCCTTCAACTCGAACACCAGCCGTCGCTTGATCAGCAATGCGTCCCCAAATCAAATCTCCAAAAACTGTCGCCAGCAGAGCTGCTGCCAATCCGAAAACTAGAACCAGCCGCGGGCTAACACGACTAGCAAGGAGGAGGGCTAGGACTATGACCACTGCAGTAATTAGAGCGCCAAGGGTGACAGACGCGATAACTCCGCCACCGGCGAAGAGGAACAATCCAGCAAGGCTACCGACTCGCCGCCCTGATTCACGCCGTATCAAGACCAAGGAAGCGAGAGCCGCCAGAACCACGCAGAAATAGAAGCCATTGCCAGTCCAGTCGCCCACCAAACCTGTCGCTCTGATCGCACCCCCGGCATCTAGGCGTCCTTCCAAGGCCGATGATGGCGCCAATGACGTAACCCATGAGAAGGCGGCAGGGGCAAGCATCTGACCCATTCCAATCAGCGCCACAGGCGCCGAGGGCAAAACAAAGTAGTATATAAACTTCTCAAGGCCAGCTATGGTTCGAACAACGGCTCGAGCACTCCAAAACAGTATGAAATAGAAAATCGGCGTGAGGGTTCCAACGACGTCTGCTTTGAAGTTCAAATCTGCGCCGTTGGCAAGCTCCGTAACTACGGTTACCGCAATGAAAGACACAGCAAGCACGTCAACCGAGCGCAAGCGAAGGCCGCCAACTGATCTTCCGTTATCTGACAGGACGGCAATCATGGCTGCTACAAGAGCAAGGACATGCCACAGACGCACTCCCCCGGCGATGGGCACAGTTCCAACCGTCGCGGCGGCCAACCCAGAGAGAAGTCCCAATGCACCTGCCACTGAGGCACGGTCTGTTTCAGCAGTCATACCCTGCTCCATGTATCAATCTTTCCCTGAGCTTTAAATTTACGCAGACAGGCGCCCCCACGAACCGGTCAGAAAACATACAGAACGTCAGCTGGAGGTAATTCTGTACAGCTCACTATAGGATGCACCTATTGCGTCCCAGTCGAAATATCCCAAATCCGGTACTTTATCCTTCATTCCTGAAGCCCTACTCAAACTGTCCTGGAGTACATCGGCCGTAAGCTCACCAAGATAGATGTGCACCCAGTCCGCCCCTACCACATCCTGCAACTCTCGAGCATACGGCGAATCCGGTATTAGAATGGGTCGATTGAGAGAAAGGGTGAAAAGGGCGACGCCCGAATTGCCCATCCGCTTATACGGGAGAACATTGATTACGCACCTAGATATCTCATGCACCAAAATAGACTCAGTGGCGTAGGTGAACTCGGTAGAAATGCGTTCATCATCTGCAACTTTTTTCTCAATACATCGTTGGTACTTGGATGAATTAGGCAACCCCACCAACCGAAGACTGGCGGAAGGCAAAGGTATTTCTTGAAATACTTCCACCAAAGACTCGATCCCCTTATAAGGGCGCATAATCCCCCAAAAAAGAACTCGATCATTGATACGGGAAGATACATCGAATCCACTTAGCCACGTCTTGTAGTGCCCATGGGGGATTACTCGGCGTTGCCCGGTAATGCGAAACCCCTGGGCCTGCGCTTTGGACATAGCTACATGATGAGTGACCAGCCCTGCGAACACCCTAAGGAAGATCCGCTCAATATAGCCACCCCGTTCATGCGGCACCTCATTATGAACCGTCCATACAATACGCGGCCTCAGAACGAACAACCGCAGTAACAATACCCAGGCAAGAAGACCTTTGACTGGTCGAAGTACACCTGACGCGCGAAACAAGTTCTCTGGCCAGTGCACGTGAAAGACATCGTACCGGCCCACCAGGGCGCGAATCCAATCAAAATACACAACTTCATTTTCAGATGAAACTGATCGGCTGAGCAAGGTGATGAACGGATTCGTGCGCTCGTCGGGAGCCTTTACAGAGAACAGAACGAGCGGCCTCAAAGCGCTGGCTTCCGAAGGTACTTTTTAGCGTTACGTCTAATGGATTGCAAAGTATCCCACACTATGGAGTGATCTAAAAGTGTGATTGGCCCGTAAACAAGATTGATTCCACTGTGGGCAACCCGCTCGTACCATTGTCCTTCCGATAAACGCCGAAGCTTTTGGGTTTCACGCCGGTAGTACGCTCCGCGTGAAAAGGGACCGCAAAAGTGCGGCGCAGCAGGAGAAACTCGATTCCCATTCTTCACGAAAGAGCAGTATCCCAGAATGGAGTCTATGTGGAGTCGCCCACTGAGGCCAATAGGAGTCGCCATGGTCGTGCCACGATCATCCTTGGCGGAAATGCCATATTTCGCCATCGCAAGGCTAATAAGCGGCTCATCGGCCTGTGGTAAATCCGATCTGAAGGCACCAAAGCCGAGATCCGAATACTGCGAAGAAAGTCGCCTGGCCTCCCGGAATACTCCACGTCCGATCTCATTTGATTTCCAGTACATGAGCCCGCCGTTGAACTTTGATATTGGTTCCTCAATGCCCAGTCTGCTTCTTACATCTTCGATCCTTGCGCCAAACCAAATGCCCTCAGAAACTTGGGTTCCTGTTACCGCAAAATCGAGATCCTGATACAGATCCCATGCAAATGACATGTCTCGCACTACGAGACAGTCCGAGTCTAAAAAGAGCGTCTCATCATATGGCGTGTATCTATCTAGATTGAGCTTCTGAAGCAGATTTCGACCAATGGACTCATCCATCATGACTACGGAGTCGAATAACTGGATCAGATCGGCATCGTTTGAGTCAGTGACGAGGCATATGGCAGTGCCAGGCCAGTTGCGCTTTATACTTCTAGCAAGGTTACGGGCCATGCCTATGTAGCGGTCGGAGCCGAAAGCTACTGTTACAACGCCCCTAGTCAGCACCGTAGATTCAGCTTGCATTGATAGTTCCTGTCTGTGACTGAGCATCAGTCCATAGTTGGCGAGGAAAAGCTTGCAGCAGCTCAGTGGGCTGCCATTGCAAAGCCGGTGCCCCACCCATTGCTATGGCCTCCTCAACAGAAGCGGCAAAATCGATGTTGTGTCGGCCTGTGCCCTCAAAATAGTCTTGATACTTAAACAGTGGTTCCGATCTCGGGACGACCAGGCGGGCAGGTACTCCCAAGGCTTCAGCAATTACTATCCCATGCAGTGAGGATCCAACGACCATCTCACTTCCCGCAATCGACTGAATCACTTCCCAGACGTTGTCGACGGGGTTTATGACGTTGGTCCGTCCTTGGTAGGCTGACCATTCATTAAGATTCGGAACAATACTGACAGCAGACGTTTTATTTTCTGTCCAACTCAGCGTCTCTGGAAATAGGTGAGGCACGAGCAGCCCAGGATCACCATAAACCGGAGGGACGGCTACACCACGATCTGCCAAGAACTTGGCTGTCCTGGGTCCCCTTACGGCTGATACCTTCAAATTAGAGAACTTATGCGCTTCATCTGGGATCTTCCCATTCCTGCCAGTGCCCCAGATGTAGTCGTTATCGGAAGCAAAGTGGAGTACAGACCCTACAGAATAGAGGGTGCGGCGGGACTGCTGTACAGGGCACCCTAGGGATAGTTGACGCCGGACTTCATTGACAATTAGAGGCCCCAGCAAGTCTCCGAAGTTATTAATTCGTGGCCCATAAGTGATGAATCTTCCTATAAACCCAGGTGCGCGGTATCGTCTCGGATTCCAAGAGTATATCTTCATCCTTTTAGTCCTTGATCAGAAAGGGACGGTGATCGGCGAATTGCAAGTGCGGCGGTCCTAAAGATCGTCAAGCAGTCGCGACGGACTGGAGTAGCGATGCTAGCAATGACAAGTAGGTAAACTACTGCAGATCCGACTGCGCTTGCTGTAAACAAGATAGGGCCTAACATCGTCTCCATTTGAGCGCCGTAGAGGACGCCAACAGTTGCGAATGGAATAAATACTAAGGCCGGCCGAATAGCTACTACCAAGAGCGCGCGAATGTCAACATCGGCCCGGGGCACACCCCAAATTGTATAAATTGTCCAGTTCAAAGCCAAGCCACCTGCAGCAGCAGCCGCTACCCAGTACATTCCAAGAGGTCCGCAGAGCACTATTGCCCCCACCATAATGGCTCGACTCACTAGTCCAAGTCGGAATTGAATATCCATGCGGGCCCTTGAGAGGAAAATCCAGTAATAAACGTATCCAAGACCCTGAAAAATTCCGCCTATGGCCAGCATCTGCAGAACAGCTGTGCCACCCTCCCAGCCGTCACCTAGTACGAGCTTGACTACGCCGGGGGCCGCAACAGCAAGAACTGTGAATGTGAAAACAAAAACATATGCCAGGCATAGCTGAGCACGCTTAAGGAACGCAAGATATCGTTCGGGCGCTTCGTTAAGCGATGCGAGAATGGGGAGTGCAACGCGGGTCAGCGGTGCCGCGAGCTGCTGCATAGGAAGTGAAAAAAGTTGGTACATGCGTCCGTATATTCCAACGTCAGCCGCAGAAGCGTATCTTCCTAGAACCACGTTGTCGGCATTTGAGCTTATGTAGTTTATAAGCGAGCCGCCGAACGTATGTCCTCCAAACCGGAGGAATCGTCCGAGCCCAACTCGAAAGTTCGGAAGGCCGGGCATCCACCCTGCCATGAACCATGAGAAGACGAGCACCATTCCAAGCGACACTAGCTGCTGACAGACCAGCGCCCAGATTCCCCAACCTCCCAGGGCCAGGGCGATAGCACATGCCAGTCCGGCCAGTTGTGAGGAGATATCCGCAGCCGTGAGACTCAGAAATCTCATGCGGCGGGTTAGCTCAGCTCTGTGCTGCACAGTTAGGCCATTAAATAGAAAGACGACGCTCATTACCGCCGCGATGGGTGTTAGATTCTCGCTGCCATAGAAACTGGCAAGCATGGGCGAAAGCGCAAGAAAGCATAGAGTTCCGGTCAGGCCTAAAACAACATTTAGCCAGAAGAGATTTGAACGTTCAGCATTATTTAGCGATTTGACTTGAATGGCGGCGTAGGATAGACCAAAATCGCCCACCACGGCCGCTAGTCCAGCTACGGAGGCAATCATTACGTACATGCCGAATTCACCCGGAGCGATGATTCTTGATATTACGACGATCCCAAGGGCTTGAATGCTAAACTTACCAACTTGCCCAGCAAGGGTAACCAGAGTTCCTCTTGCTGCACGCCGGCCCAAGCTGACTAGAGTCACGGCTTCGTCGTGTCTTTGTTGGGCAAGGGGCCTAGGACTGTAGGGGTAGTTGCCAGAGTGTCAGTCAATCTTGGCTGCCTCACGATGCGCAGCGAAACCGCCCGCCCCTCTAATCCAGTCGGCAAGTTCAGCCCTTCTGGACCAAGCCTTCACCGCGTCAATTGTGTACCTTCGCCAAAGACGTGTTGGTTCTCTGTACAGCCGCACCAACCAGTTGAGTCTGTATTTATAGGCCCATGGCGGGTAGTAGGCAGGTTCGTGCACTTGATCGAGCCAGCCACCGCACGTGATGGACAGTAGCGGAGCGTCCGTGCTCTTGATTGCCTCCATCATGTAGTGGTCCTGACGCGGTGCGCCAAGACCGACGATGAGCAGATCCACTGGGCCGGTTTCGTCGACAATTTCCTGCGGGCTGGGAATCGATCCATAGCCCGAACAGCGGAATACGACCTTTGAGCCATGGGAAAGCATCTTTTCCACAGCCTTAGCTGCGGCTTTCGAGCTGTCTTCGGTTCCACCTACGATTGCGATAGATGCATTCTGAAGGCCGCCGATGAGCCGAGGAAGAACGAGGTCCGCGCTTGTGCGCGTTAGGTCCTCTTCTCCAAGTACGGTTTTTAGTAGAAGTCCATCGATCCCAACGAAATCAAACTCTGACAAGTCGATTCCCGCGTCCTTTGAAACCTGTGCTGAGTAGTGGTTGAGCCAAGTAACGGTGGTTCGATGCCCATCTTCTAGCCGTCGCGTCAGCGTTGCCGCAAAACGGTCGGCGCCCACATGTTCAGCGATAGCTTCCGTTTCCACTACTGCAGCCCCCTTTGACTAGCGAGATCAAGAACTTGGTCTACCCTCGCCACCCAAGAGTGTTGGTGCTGGACCCTCTCCATGTCACTGAGCCTGTAAGCCCCGACTGTGGCAGCCTTGGCCGACATCGACATTAGTAGGTCGGTGAGTTCCCGCTTCGAGGCGAAGTTCCAAACCGGCATTCCGGAAGCTTTCAGCGCTTCTGAGTCGTCAGAGGGAGTGCAAATGACTCCTAGGCCCAGGCCTGCGTATTCGTAGAGCTTCAGCGGGGAATGGTACATCTGGTTGCTTGAGGTGCTTTTGTGGCCTGCGAATCCGATGGTCCAGCGACTCATCGCCGCATAAACGTCAGACTGCGGCAGCTTCCCCAGGAACTTTACTTTGGCGCCGGAGCCCATCTCGTTGACCAGCCTTTTGAGCTTGGGCAGTTCCGGACCATCTCCAATTATCTCGATACGTGGGGCGTCGAGCCCGCACTCACCGTGGGCTTCCAACAAGAGGTCAAGCTGTTGCCACTCGACTACCGAACCCGCGAAACCGAGGATGGGCCCATCGATCGAATTATTCAAATCCGCTTTCTCAGTTGCCTCTGGCAAACCAAGTGGAACCGCGTTGGGTATAACAACAACACTGCTGCGTTCAATCTCCGCAAATCTCGCAACCTCGTCCGCAAGTGCGCTGCTCACTGCCACCACCATGTCGGCCCGTCTGTAAGCGTGCCGCTCAAGTGCCGCCGCTAGACGCTCCAGCACCAGAGCTTTCCGGTCCTGCGAAGTCTCTCGAGACATGATCCCGTTCGATTCGACGATTCGAAATGCTCGCCGCTTGCGTGGGTGGAACGAGGAGAGAGACTGCATAACAGACAACCGCTCATAGATGACGTGCGGCGAAGGGCGCCTCAGTGAGGTCGCCATCACTGCTCCGCCAGCCCACAGCATCGCCAATACTCTGATGAGATCGCCCGCTAAGACGACGGCCGGGTTCCGCCTCCCCGCGCTGCCCTCGCGGATCTTTGCAAAACGCGTCAAACCTGGGACATCAGAAGTCACAAACTTGTGAACCCTGTGCCCGCGAAGTTCGGCAGCCTGCGTGAAGTTAGTGATGTGATTACGTGGTCCCGGGGTGGTGGAATCAGGCCCAAGGCTAATCCGTAGACCACCAACGAGATAGTCGATGGAAATTGATCGTGAGTTCACTGTTCCCCCATGCATCAGCCGCGGCGTCAGCTTCTAGTCTTTGATAACCACGGCGTCTGTCCGGACACTGTAGCGAAAGTAGGCCATGCAACACGAGACCTGCTGCCTGGCCTACGGGTATATAGCGGGAAGTAGTGCTTTCGCTCAACTGCTCCGCAAGGAGTCACCCGGGGAAATTCTAGCGGATAGGCACCAGCGAGTCCCACTGTCTATGATGTGACGAGAGCTGGCCCTAAAGCCTCCTCCATAGGGAGATGCGCCCACCGTGTGATTCATGTCACAATTTGAAAGTGTCTGAAACAATAAGCGATACAGGGTCGAGAGAAGTATCGTAGGCCCGGGCTTCCGCCCAATACATTGCTACGCTACGGGGAAAATAATTGGGGACGATTATCGATTGGCGACCGCGAACGTCTCGTTTGCTGGGTGTAGTTGATGCGTTCGTCATAATGTGGGCCGTTGCGGGTGCGTACGTCATCCGCTTCGGGCTCGAGCCGGACTTTGTGGTTCGGGGCCAAGAGCCGAACTACCTATGGCTGTCCGTCGTCCTGGCAGCGGCTTGGTGGTTCATGCTGGGAGCTTGGAGCAGCCGACAAAGCAGGGTCTTAGGGGCAGGACCGGACGAATACAAACGCGTCGCTGCTGCGTCTCTCTGGCTATTCGGTCTCATAGCGATTTTCTCTTACGTGTTTCGGATAGAGACGGCTCGTGGCTATGTCGGTATAGCATTGCCGGTTGGCTTATCCGGCCTCTTGCTCGCCCGCTGGCTCTTGCGGCAACACCTCAGCGTTTCACGCCAAAAGGGCAACAGCATGTCAAAACTGTTGCTTCTCGGTGGGCCAAGTGCCATCGCCCATCTTGCTGCATCCCTCCAAAGTGCAAAACATGCTGGGTACCTCCCAATAGCTGCCTTTACCCCCGGGGCGCAAGATGAGATAACCATCGAGCCAGAGTCGAAATTGCCTATATTAGGCCGGGGCACGGACACCGCTTCAGTATTGCGCGCGATCGAAATCTGCCAAGCAGACGCGGTCGCTGTCTCAGCCGGCGTCCAACTTCATCCCCAAACCCTTAGGCAGCTCGGGTGGGAATTAGCTGCCCGCAACGTCGGCCTCATCATGGCCCCCGCGCTCACGGATATCGCAGGACCTCGGATTCACACGCAACAGGTGGCAGGGCTGCCCCTGATTCACGTCACGACGCCCACCTTGGAAGGTGGGCAGCGGGTGGCAAAACGGCTCTTTGACATCTTCGTCTCAGCCCTACTTATAGTGCTTTGCGCCCCCCTTATGGTAGTAATCGCATTGCTGGTGAAGGTAGAAAGCCATGGGCCCGTCCTCTTCAGACAGGCGCGTGTTGGGATGGAGGGGCACCATTTCCAAATGCTCAAGTTTCGGTCTATGGTGGTCGACGCTGAAGCCCGGCTGTCCGAGTTGCAAGCACGAAATGAGGGCAGCGGCCTACTTTTCAAAATGAAGGACGACCCCCGAGTTACTCGGGTGGGACGCTTCCTCCGGAAGTACAGCCTGGACGAACTGCCACAGTTATTCAATATCTTTACGGGCTCTATGAGCTTGGTCGGTCCACGCCCTCCCCTTCCCCGTGAAGTCGAAGCCTACGAGCACGACGTAAGACGCAGATTATTGGTCAAGCCAGGCCTTACCGGCTTATGGCAAGTCAGCGGCCGGTCTAATCTGTCATGGCAAGATTCCGTCCGACTTGACCTTTACTACGTAGAAAACTGGTCACTCGCCGGTGACTTCGTGATCATACTTCGCACCGTTCGTGCTGTATTCCACAGCACCGGCGCGTACTAGGTACCCAGCAGAATAAACTGCGGAAGGAATGAATACTCATATGCGTATTTCGGTTATTGGCTGCGGCTATCTAGGAGCTGTCCACGCCGCATGCATGGCAAAGCTGGGGCATCAGGTCGTGGGAATAGACGTGGATGAGCGAAAGATCGCGGACCTCTCTGCGGCCAAAGCGCCATTTTACGAACCCGGCCTTGAGGCACTTCTCGAAGAGGTCCAGGAAACGGGACGACTTACTTTTACAACTGACATGTCAGCCGCGAGCGGCAGCAGCGTCCACTTTATCTGCGTGGGTACCCCGCAGAAGAGCGGTGAGAACGCCGCCGACCTGAGTTATGTGGAAGCAGCAGTCCGAGGTCTCCTTCCACAACTGGCCCCAGGCGATATCATCGTCGGTAAATCAACGGTTCCTGTGGGGACTGCGTCTAGACTGCGCGGCCTTATTTCGGAACAGGAGCCGGGAGCACATCTCGTTTGGAATCCCGAGTTCTTGCGCGAGGGTCACGCTGTCTCCGACACTCTTCAACCCGACCGTTTCGTTTACGGCGTCTCGGACGGTTCTGAGGAGCACCCAGCAGTAAGTGTTCTGGATGACGTCTACGAGGTGCCCCTACAGAACGGCACCCCCCGTTTGATAATGGACCTTCCTACCGCCGAATTGGTTAAGACAGCGGCTAATTCCTTCCTGGCGACCAAGATCTCCTTCATTAATGCGATGGCCGAATTGTGCGAAGCCACTGGCGCCGATGTGACACGACTTGCTGATGCGATTGGGATGGATGACAGAATAGGGAGAAAGTTCCTCCAGGCGGGCATCGGATTTGGCGGCGGTTGCCTACCAAAGGACATTCGAGCTTTTATGGCACGTGCTGGTGAACTTGGCGCCGACCAAGCCCTCACATTCCTCCGTGAGGTTGATGCAATTAATATGCGCCGTCGGACACGAGTTGTTGAACTAACTCGAGAACTCTTTGGTGATGGACTTCTTGGTAAGAGAATCACTGTCTTGGGCGCGGCATTCAAGCCCGAAAGCGATGATGTCCGCGACTCTCCAGCTTTGAGTATTGCTGCCCAGCTTCAGCTTCAGGGTGCGGTTGTAACAGTCACCGATCCCAAAGCGTTGCACAACGCATCGAGGAGATTCCCCGAACTCCAATATGTGCAAAACACGAGCGCTGCCATTGAAAATTCTGATGCGATTCTCCTGCTTACGGAGTGGCCGGAATATCGAGAACTAGACCCATATATTGTAAAGCAAAGTGTTCGTACTCCTCGTATCCTCGACGGACGCAACGTGCTCGACCCGTCGAAGTGGCGGGCGGCTGGTTGGCAGTACCGTGGGTTAGGGCGACCGTAGTCGAAATGAATACACGAGACGGCTTTGAGACTAAATCGACCTCTAATTCGAACGGGACCAAAAACAAATCGCGTCGCCGACTCCGGCGTCGTTTACTGACGTTCGGGATCTGTATAGTGGCCACCGTCGCAGTCTTGCTTGGTGCCGCGGCATGGTTGGGAAGCAAGGCCACGACTATAAAGTCTGAGTTGCAGTCGGCTACATCGCTAATGCCAACGCTCAAGAAACAGATCGCCGACAATGATGCCTCAGGGGCGGCTGCCACGGTTGGGCAGCTGTCCCAGCGTACCCAGACGGCCAAGGACGCGGCGACGGATCCTCTCTGGCGAATGGCTAGTGCGTTGCCGTTCATTGGCGCAAATTTCGAGGCCGTAACCGAAGTGGCGACATCAGCGGACGATGTGGCTCGATTGGGAGCTGAACCACTAGTCAAAGTGTTTGAGTCTCTAGATTGGGCAACTCTAACCCCTGCCACGGATGGCATGGACCTTGCCCCAGTGCAAACCGCAGCGCCGAAAGTCCAGGCTGCGGCCTACGCAGTCAAGGAATCGGTGCAGCGTCTCAACAGCATTGACACTTCCAACCTTGTCCCCCAAGTAGCGGAACCTCTAGTTGAAGCGCGATCTGAACTTGCCCTTCTGCAAGGAGATTTGAATCTTGCTGCCGACGCGACCAAAATCGCCCCGACCATGCTCGGGGCTGACACATCCAGGCGCTACTTGCTATTGATGCAGAACAACGCAGAATCTCGGGCAACTGGGGGTATTCCTGGTGCTTTGGCCGTGCTCAGCGTGAACAAAGGGAAACTGAATCTTGAATCCCAGTCAAGCGCGACGGCTCTAGGATCTTTCGTACCACCAGTCGCCGTAGACGCCGAGCAGCAAACAATCTTTTCTGCCCGGCTAGGCAAATTCATGCAAGATGTCAACCTGACCCCAGACTTTCCGACCACAGCTGCGACAGCAAAATCCATGTGGGAAAGGAGCACTGGCGAGCGGCTCGACGGCGTCATCTCTCTTGACCCCGTCGCATTGAGCTTCATACTGAATGCAACAGGCCCGGTCAAAATATCGGACCCGGCGGTCCTACGAATCGGAAACGGCCTGCCGACGGAACTCACTGGCAGCAACGTCGTTCGCACTTTGCTCTCTGACGCCTACGCCAAGATCAGGGAACCGGAACTTCAAGATGTGTACTTTGCGGCCGCTGCAAAGGAAATTTTCAGTGCTCTGTCCTCAGGCCAAGCCGATTCCAAGAAGCTTATGGATGCTCTGTCTAAGGGTGCAGCCGAGCGCCGCATCCTTCTGTGGTCAGCCTCTACGTCAGAGCAGGTGGTTATAGGAAATTACCCCTTAGGAGGGATGGTTTCGGGCGCCGCTGTTTCCGCCACTCAGTTCGGTATCTACTTCAATGACGGTACAGGCGCCAAGATGGACTACTGGATGAAACGAAGCGTTCAGGTGGTCAAGGACTGCACGCGTGACGGGTATCGCGAAGTGACGCTAAGAGTCACCAGTACTAATACTGCGGCTCCCGACGCAGCTCAATCGCTGCCGCCATACGTTACTGGCAATGGAGCCTTCGGCGTTCCGGCCGGCTCAGTACAAACAAATGTGGTCGCTTACGGGCCAGCGCAATCCAATGTTGACACCGTCGTCAAAGATGGAGACAAGGTACCGTTCGCTGCGCAGCGACACGGCCAGCGATCGGTAGGGACTTCGACAATCCAACTAGCACCAGGGGCAACGACAAGTGTCGACTTCAATTTCGGCCACATCGTACAGCAAGGCCAACCCGAAATTGTCGTCACGCCTACAACTCAACTTGTCAAGGATGTGGTCCAAGCCCCTGCTCCTGCTTCTTGTGAATAGCCGAAGGCAGGCACGTTAATCCTTTGTAACGGGACTAGATTTTCTTTGCCGCTGGCCCGCATTGAATGGTAAGTTCTAGGTGGGCAGCACACTGAGATTTCTCTTACGGTCTCGTAGGGTCTCGGAAATCTCCAAACACCACGTCGTACCACTTAAAGGTCTCAGGGGGGACACACATGAGGAAATCTCTTGCAGCGCTTACGCTTGCGGGTTCCATTGCACTTCTCGGCGCAGTACCGGCCGTAGCCAACAACGCCAACTACCCGGCACCAAACACCAGTGTCGCCGTCTCCGATGCTTCCGTGGCGCCAGGAGAAGCTTTTGTCTTCAGCGGCACCGGCTTCACCCCGGGCGAAGGCATCACCATCACAATCACACCGACCGGCACACCTGCAGCCAGCGGCGGCAGCGTATCCGCAGGCAGCCTCGCCGTCTCCGGTCGAATTCCGCTTGCACCGTCCACTTTGGGCGCAGTCGCCGACGGAAACGGCGCATTCTCAACCTCAATCCTCATCAACGAGCCCGGCACATATGCCATCACCGCCACTGGAAACACCTCTGGCGTTACCGTCGGCCCCGTAACGGTAGTCGTTGGAGGCGCCGCCCTCTCCAACACCGGCAGCACCACCGGCACAGGTACGGGTCTGGCGAACACCGGTGGTGTGCCGCTGGCCAACACCGGTGCTGACTCCAGCCTGCTCCTGTGGTCCCTCGTGGGCGCGGGCGCACTGGCCGCCGGAACTACTTCCGTTGTTGTTGCTCGTCGCCGTGCCAAAAGCACCGAGGTTTCTGCCTAACCAGGCCTGAACCAAAATCGGGTGGTTTGCTAACGAGGTTTTCGTTGGCAAACCACCCTTTTTTCTTCGTTTACCAACCAAGTCGGCTGTGGTATCCATAGGAGCTATGGGGCGACATTGGAGAAGACGAAAATGGCACATTACGATGCGAGGACCCAGGTTTCGTGGACTCAGGTTGCCACGAGAATTTCCTCAGTACGCGTTGCTAGGGTTACTGGCAACGGCAGCCCTCGGCGTCAGTACCTGGGCCCTCTTACGAGCTTCTTGAGAGCGAGCTTGAAAAAGTCACTCCTCTGGCGAATAGCCCTGACGACGTATCTCGCTGGCCTCGCACTGGTCGGTTTCTGGCCCGTGCCCGTAGACAAGCCGATTCAAAATAGGCTAGCCACAGTCTTGAACTATCTTCACGAAGTCGGCGTACCACGCTGGGTCAACTATCAGTTCGTCGAGGCTTCTGCCAATGTCGCCATGTTCATTCCGCTCGGCGTTCTGGTGGCGATGGCCCTACCTACGCGACCTTGGTGGCTCTTATTCGGAATCGGGTTGTTGGCGTCTTTCTTCATGGAACTGGGACAGCTGCTATTTATTGCAGCCAGGTTCGCCAGCCTTACAGACATAGTCACAAATGCACTCGGTGGCCTCATCGGGATCTGTTGTGTTCGCCTCATCACGGCTTGGACTAGGACTGCGAAGCTGGCCGATTCGTAGGCAATCCGAAATTAGAGCTCAGTCCGAGATTCTGTCCGCTCCTCATCGCGGGCGTTCATGTGGCTCGCGGAATCATGAGATGTGTGGGTTTGAGATTCGAAATATTCAAATATTTTAAAAAGTAGCCTTATGATGTTGTAGGCGGCACGCTCCAGCCAAATGTTGCCCAAACAGGGGCGTGTCGCTGCCGCTAATCACTTGTTTGGCCCGGGGCAGAGACTTCCATTTCACCGCACCACTAGCAAATTTCGCTCCTTGAAGGGACACTAAACCACTTGCCGTACGTAGACATTAACCCTCACAAAACGAGGCCAAAATGGCCCGCGTACGTCGGCCTTACAGTGTTGCTTATCGTGACAATTGCCGTAGTTACACACGTCCTTACCATCCGCTGACCCCGCCGCCCACGCCCAACCCTCTGCTATCTCGCGCGCGTGCGTGTGATGAGGTATTGCCCACGAGGCAACGGTGAGCGTTCGGCCGGCTCCCTTTCGGTCACCTTCACAGCATCAGTACAGGCTGGGTCCCGCTAGTAAAGGTGAGGGAGGGACTCGTTTCGATCCACGAACTTAGGAGCCTTTGGACAGCCCTTCGAGGAAGCGCGTCAGATCCTCGGCAACTCTCTCCGGACACTCCCAGAGCACCAGATGACCGGTACCCTCGTAGATCTGCAATCGCGCACCCTTGATACGGCTGGCAAGAGTTTCCTGATGTTGTCGTGGCACAAGGTGATCGTGGGCGCCCCACAGCATAAGCGTCGGGACGGAAATCTCGCCGGTCTCCGTCGGAGGAACGGCCTCGTAGAATCCCCGCAGTGAAGCCTTCCAAATCGCGGCTGGCATGGCGAGACCGTCCTGCACTCGGTCCTCGATGTATGAGGTCGGCACGGTGTGCAGCATTCTGTACCAGGACAATGACTCTCGAATCCAGTTCTCCGAGATTGGCTCGGTGAGCTGCTCCACCTCGGCTGCAAATGGTGGCCTTCCGTGGAGCGTTAGGGGTGCGCCTACCAGCGTCAAGGATGCAACAAGGTCCGGATGAGAGACAGCGAGTTGCTGGGCAACGTAGCCACCGCTGGATGAACCCAGGACATGCGCCTGCTTGGCGCCGAAATCCTCCAACACGCCGACGACGTCCTCCACAACTTCAGAAAGCGAGTAGCCGTCTTCCGGCTTGTCGGCCGCACCATGACCTCGCAGATCAGGCGCCACGATCTTGAACGTCGGAAGCAACGCAATAAGGCGATTGAAACTCCGCCAAGACTCCCCCCAGGCGTGCAGGAGCAGAAGTGGGGCGCCGCCGTCGTCAGTTGCTTGTTCAAGGTTTCCTTGAACAAAACAAGGCACGCTGATCCCGGTGTTCAGAGACAAGGTCCTGACTTCGGACTCCATGGCCTCAGCGTACGCGCGCCCCGCCGCTGGCAGGAAGGCACGACCTAACGCCGCCCCGCCTCCCACTCCCTGACCCCGTCCGCGATCTCCCCCGCATGCGTGTGGTGGAGGTAGTGCTCGCCCGGCAAGGGCACCACGGTGCCGTCGGCGACGCTGGCAGCCTGGTCCCGATGCAGCTCGAGCCACTCCGGGTTCTCACGATTCTCCGCCACCACGAACAGCAACAACGGCAGCTCCTTCGGGAAGCTGGTTCCCAAGGCGTTCTGGAAGTTCGAGGAAATGTGGCTCATCTCGTTCAGGTACGTGGGAGACATGGAGTTGCGGTTGGTGAGCATCTGCATCTGGTCACGGGCATAGTCGGTATAGGCGGGGCTCTTGGTGGGGCCGGCGGCAGCTGTGAGCAGCCGCAGCAAACCGAGGTTTTTCGCCACAGACATCAGGCCCGTAGGGAACTCTGTATCCATGCCCGGTTGCCCCGGCACCGAGGTATCGATGCCGACAAAGGCACTGACTTCCTCCGGGTATCGGTTGGCGTAGTCGATCCCGTAGAGGCCGGCGATCGAGTGTCCCATCAAGATGTAGCGGTTGACGTGGAGGGCCTGCAGCGCGCCATGGACCTCCTGCACGATGTTCTGGGTGGTTCGTTCCCGGTCAGTGCCATCGCTCAAGCCGTAACCCAAAGGCTCAACCACAATGACCCGGTGGTCCTTGGAAAGGTCACGGACCAGAGGTGCGAAGTCCAGCACCGGCGACGATGTTCCGAATCCCGGCAGAAGAACAACGTCCTTAACCCCGCTGCCAGTAACCAGGACGTTGATCTTGCTGCCATCCACGTCCACCCGTTGCCCGTAGGATTCGATCCTGCTGCTCTCGGAATTGCTCGCCACCACATTCACCACGGTTGTAGTGGCCAGCCCGAGCCCCAACACCGCCCCAACGGCTGTCACTGATACGAGCAATCGCTTAACTGACTTCTTCAAACATGCCTTTCCAGCGCGCGCCGTGCGCCCTGTATCCAGCCTCGCTTTTCCTGCCCGCGGGCGCGTCACCCCAGGGTGCTCATTTGGGTAGTCCGTTCGGGGTACAGACGAGTCGCCCTCAGGATGAGATGCGCCGGACGGACGTCATCCTCCGCGGGGTGCACCCAGGCTTCCTACGCGCTGAGATCCCTGCATCTGAGCAGGTAGCACGCGGTCCCCGCGCCAGCCAGCGCAACTGCCTGTCCCAGCAGGCATTCGAGCAGTATTGAGCTTGCGTAACGATCGTCATATTTTCAAAACACTATCAAGACTAAGTCCCCGAGAAGGTGAAAGCAATAGCGACTTGGTATGCCAAGAAGGGCGCTCAAATCGATACTTGACTGCCATGTAGAGACCTTGTCCGCAGACCATTGACGCTTATTTCGAGTTTGGTATACCGTGAGCGCATTCGGCGTCATCTCGGTGGCGCCTCGATGAAGAGGAGAACGCATGGCTGAGATAGAGGCGGTCCCGGAAGGAACCGCAACGGGTTGCGCCACCTGCGGTAATGACGGAGAAGTCGACAATGGAGTTGGAACCCTCAGGGAACAGTCGCCGCGTTCCGCAGTGTTGGCGGGCCAAGTTCTGCGTGACGCCAACCGCGCAAAGGTGCGCGGCTTCGGCGTCGACGGCTTGCGCGACCACAGCAAGCCGCTGGTCCTGGCCCCAAGCTGGGTCTTGGCGCATATCAATGACGAAATGGTGCTGTTGGCCGACCACGACGTAGTGGTGAAGAACGGCGTCATCGAATCCGTCCGTCCCCGGAGCGGCACAACAGACGAGCGTGTGGACATGACCGGGCAGTTGCTCCTGCCCGGCCTGATCTCCATGCACAGCCACGTGGCTGGAGGAGCGGCCACGCGAGGGTACGTCGAAGGAAACCTGACGCCCATGAGCAAGGGCGCCCCGCTGCGTCAGGGCCGGCAATTCCTGAACGCCATGGTGCTGTTGGAGGATCTTCCCGACGAAGACCTGGACACCATGACCGCACTTAACCTGGCAGAAATCCTTCGCGGCGGCTGCACCACCCAAGTGGAGATGTCCAAAGGGCTCCGCTCAATGCAGTCCTACGTCCGGGTAGCCCGACAGTTCGGGATCCGCGGATATCCATCCGGCGCCGTCCCCGGGATGAAGAGGATCCTTCCCATCTGGAAACGGGGAACAGATGATCGTGTGCTGTTTGACTCGGTTCCCGAAACCCTGGCCGAAATCCAGGAAAACCTGGCCTATGCCCGGACCATCAACGGAGTGGACGATGGGCGGATCCTCCCCATGATGGCACCGGCGACCAATGCGGTTCATACACCGGAGACCTTTGCGGCAATGAAATCCGCGGCACAAGAGCTGCATGGCCTGCACATTCACCTGCAGGCCGGCTACGGACGGTCACCCCAACCTGACAAGGTGGCAATGAACCGGCTATGGGGCCAGGACGAGATTCCGTGGCTGCACAGCATGGGGATCTTTGATGGATCAGTCCGCGTCTTTGGCGCCCACCTGCTGGGTATCGACTACGAGCGTGACCTCCCGCTGCTGGCCAATTCCAGCTTCACGTTCGCCAATTGTCCCTCCGGGACAGGAGCGGGCGTGACGCCGGCGCAATGGCCCTGGCCCGAAGTCCTGGGGGCAGGCGTGAATTCGGGCATCGGCTTGGACACACATTCGAACGACTACATCGAAAATCTGAAGATGGCAGTCATTTATGGTCGCATCCGCGCTGATTTCCTGGGCGACACCACACCCGTCCCCATGGTTCGCCCCTCCATCTGGACCGCGGTGGAGGCAGCCACGCTTGGTGGAGCGAGGGGCCTGGGACGCGAAGATCTGGGCCGCATCGAAGCCGGAGCCAAAGCCGACCTCACCAGCATCGATGTCAGCGGCCTCTTTGTAGGTGTGGGAACAATTCCACGCGAGCCCCTCAACCACCTCATGTACGCCAACGGGCTCTCCGTCAGGAACGTCATGACCGACGGCCAATGGCAGGTCCGCGATGGTGCCCTGACGATCGTCGACGAAGCCCGGCTGGTCCGCGACGCCGGGAAGGTCGTCCAAAGGATCTGGGACCAAATGGCATCCGACGGCGTCTTTGTGGACGAACCGCGAAGCGACCTGATTCCAGCGGCCGCCCGCTAACAACCACCCCTCCCGAAACACCTGAGGTCATACCTCGGGCCGATCCGTGCTGCCCAATTTGTTCCCTTCACATTGCTAGGAGATTGATCAATGAAGAACTTTGCTCCGCAGGTATCTGCAAACTGGAAGAAAGCTGCCGCTACGGCATTGCTCGCCGCCGTGCTGGCCAGCACAGCCGGCTGCGGTGGCGCTGCCCAGCCCGCCGCAAATATTGAACCATCAGCTGCGGTGGATCCCACGCTCAGCGACTTGCTGCCCGCAGAGGTCAAGGCCAAAGGCTCGATCACCGTTGGTACCCAGCCAGACTTTGAACCCGCGAATTACACCCCCATCGGCGAAGACGGCGTGAAGGGCTTCAACATCGACCTGATGGATGCCATGGCAGCCAAACTTGGCCTGAAAGTCACCTACCAGAAAGTACCCTTCGACCAACTGCTGGTGGGCGTACAGAACGGCAAGTTCGATGCCTCGATCGCCGGCATGACAGACCGGCCTTCACGCCAGGAAAAAGTGGACTTCGTGGACTACCAGGTGGCCGGAACCGTCTTCATGGTGGCCAAAGGCAACCCGAAGAAAATCACCAGTGAAGTCAACGGCGGCTGCGGAATCAAGATCGGCGGAGTCAAAGGCAACGACGACGAACGCCTGGTCAACCTCATGGCCACCGCATGCACCGCTGAAGGCAAACCCGCACCGGAACTGGTGACCTTTCCCACCGGCAGCGACAAGAACCTGGCGCTCACCTCAGGGCGTGTGGATGCCATGTTCTGGCCCGATATGGCCGTCTCAGTAGTCCAAAGGGAAACCGGCGGGAAACTCGATTCGGTCCCAGTGAACTTCGAAGAAAAAGTCTTCCTGGGCATGATCTTCAACAAACAGAGTCCCCAACTTCGCGACGCCTTCTTGAAGGCAACGGAAGCGATCCACGCCGACGGGACCTACGACGCCATCCTGAAGAAGTGGGATGTGGCCGTTATTGATCTCCCCCAGCCCGGAATCAACCTCGCCAAATGAGCGTCCAGGACGGAGCGCTGATGAACATGCAGGCGGCAGCCGAGGCGCCTCTCACCACGTCCCGGCAAGCTCCGGGCCAGTCGGGGCATGCGGCGCCGGATAAGGCCAAAAAGCGGATACCTTACGGGCAGTGGGCCGCAGGTGCACTGATTCTGGCCACCCTCGGTGCGTTCGCCTGGTCCCAGGCAGCCAACGAGAAGCTGGACTGGCCCAGCGTGGCTCAGTTCATGTTTCATCCCGCCATCCTCAAAGGCATCACGGTGACGTTGGAGCTCGCAGTCTTCAGCATGCTGATTTCGGTAGTTCTCGCCTTCGGTGTCGCGCTGATGTGCCAAAGCCGAAACCGCGTGGCATCAGCCGTGGGAAAGCTCTACGTCTGGTTCTTCCGTGGCGTACCGCTGCTGGTACAAATCCTCATCTGGTTCAACCTCGCAGTCCTCTACCCCACCATCCTGGGACGGGACACGAACGAGCTGATCTCCGGTTTCACCGCCGGGCTCTGCGCCCTTTCCCTGGCCGAGTCCGGGTACATGGCGGAAATCATCCGCGGAGGCATCCTGGCGGTCAACAAAGGACAGACGGAGGCAGGCCTGAGTATTGGCCTCACCCGCGGCCAAGCCCTTCGCAGAATCGTGCTGCCACAAACCATACGGGTCATCATTCCGCCCACGGGCAACCAGTTCATCGGGCTCTTGAAGGCAAGCTCCCTTGTCTCGGCCATCGGCGGCAGTGATCTTTTGACCCAGACGCAACTCGTCTACGGGCAGAACTTCAAGATTGTTCCGTTGTTGATCGTTGCCACGGTTTGGTATCTCGTCCTGGTCAGCGTCGCCAGTGTGGGCCAGTACTTCCTGGAACGCCGGTTCAATCCGGAGGGAGTGCCGGCCAGGCTGACAATTCGAGGGTTCTTCACACGCCGCCCGACGGGACAACAGCAGCTTCGAAAGGCAGGACAACCGTGACTTCAACTGCAGTAGCGTCCCCGTTGATGGTGGCCGCGGACGTCAACAAATGGCTTGGAAGCAATCACATCCTCCGCGGTGTGGACATGAGCGTGGAGGCTGGCGAAATCGTCTGTGTCCTGGGGCCTTCCGGCTCGGGCAAGAGCACACTGCTGCGATGCATCAATGGGCTTGAAAGCATCGAATCCGGCGTCATTTCCGTTGATGGAGACCGGGTTGGCTTCAAGACCCACAGGGGACAGCTTTATGAGCACACGGAGCGCGAAGCGGCCAGGATGCGGCGAAGAATCGGCATGGTCTTTCAACACTTCAACCTGTTTAACCACATGACCGCCCTCCAGAACGTCACCTATGGGCCACGGCACGTCCTGGGCATTTCACGGGCTGAAGCAAACAAGCTGGGCCTTGATGCCCTCAACAAAGTAGGCCTGGGCCTGAAGAAGGATTCCTACCCGGCTCAGCTTTCCGGCGGTCAGCAACAACGGGTCGCCATCGCACGAGCACTGGCCATGAAACCACAGCTAATGCTCTTCGACGAACCCACCAGCGCCTTGGACCCGGAACTGGTGGGCGATGTCCTGGCGGTCATGAAGCGGGTGGCTGAGGAGGGTATGACCATGATCATCGTTACCCATGAGATTGCCTTCGCCCGGGAAGTCGCGGACAGGGTGGTGTTCATGGACGAAGGAAGAATCATCGAATCGGGAACGGCCGCCGAAGTGCTGGATAACCCCACAAACGAACGCACCGCCAACTTCCTTCGACACGTCAAATGACTGTGTGGGGTCCGGCTTGCCCGGACCCCACACCATCAGAACAGGAACACGCCCATGACTGAACCCGAACAGGACACCCCGGCCTCAACGTCCCGGACAACACTGGCGTACGTACACATCAGGGACCGCATCATCAGCGGTGACCTCCCGCCGGGTACTTGGCTGCGGGAAAGGGAGCTGTCGTCCGAACTCAACGTTTCGCGTGTGCCGGTCCGGGAGGCCCTGCTCCAGCTTGAAGCAGACGGCTTCACCACCGTAGGGCCACGGCATGGTGCCTTGGTCCGGCAAATGACCATTCAGGACGTCAACGAAGTCTTCGACATTCGCTTGAGCATAGAGGTCTCGGCGGCCAGCATCGCAGCCCGCCAGGTTGCAGATGGCGCGGCCACGGACCGGCTGCTCGCCGTCATGGATCTCGCCGAGGACTTGGTGGAAAGCGAGGATGAAGACCTCCGCGCCAAAACCAACGTGGCCATCCACGACGAGATCTTCCGGCTTACTGGCAACGAACTGCTGACGTCAGTCATACGCCCCGTGGCCAACCGCATGCGGTGGCTTTTCGGCAACGTAGTCCATCAGGACGCCGCCGTGCTCTGCCACGAACACAGGCAACTCTGCCAGGCGAACTGCATGGGACAAGCCGAACTTGCCTCGGCACTGGCCATCGCCCACATCGAGCACAGCCGGGCTCCTGCCATTTCCCAGCTTGAAGGAAAACTCCCGACCCGCCGTTCCCGGGGCGGTCAATCAACCAAGAACTCCTCACCACACGAACAGAGACGCCCATGACACTCGTACTGACAGCTTCGGTTTTGGAGTCCCTGACGAACATGTCTGAAACCATTGCCGCCGTCGAACGCGGCTTTGGCGACATCGCCCGCGGAACCGCAGTCCAGCCGGGACCCGTATCCCTCCATTTGCCCACTTCCGAAGCCCGGCACCTTCTCATGGCCGGGCTCGCGGAGGCTCAACAGCTCGCGTCCGTGAAGTTGCTCTCCGACATACCCGACAACCACGCGCTCGGCCTGCCAACGCAGCGCTCCAGCATCCTCTTGGCTGATCGGCGAACCGGCGAAACACTCGCCCTCCTGGACGGCCGCATACCTACCCGGACCAGGACCGCTGCCGCCAGCGCCGTTGCCAGTAAGTACCTGGCGCGTCCCGACAGTTCAACCTTGGGCCTGGTGGGCGCAGGTGCATTGGCAATCGCACATGTGGAGGCGATGCTGCATGTTCTTCCCATCGAAAAGGTAGTTGTGTGGTCCCGCAGCGCAACCACCCTGGCAGCATTCAAAGCCAAGACAGCCCACCACCCGGTCCAAGTAGAGACGGCATCCAACATCCAGCACGTGCTTGAAGCTGCCGACATCCTGTGCACCCTGACCCCGTCCGTGGAACCCTTGGTGAAGGGTGACTGGTTCCGCCCGGGAATGCACATCAACGCCGTGGGCGCACGGCCACGGCCCAAGCATCGCGAAATCGATTCAGAAGGAATGCGGAGGGCGCGGGTATTTGTGGACAGCCTGGCGACGGCAAAGGAGAAATCCGGTGACCTCATGATGGCTGTCTCGGAAGGGGCCATGACAGTTGAGGACATCCAGGGCGAGCTTGGCCCGGTGATTACCCAGGACATTCCGGGACGCATTAACGCGGACGATATTACGCTCTTCAATTCTGTGGGAATCGGAATGCTGGACCTCGCGATCGGGCGGCTGCTCTACGACACGGCAGTGCTCCACGGTCTGGGGATCGACGTCGACATGGCCCGGTGAGGCGCTGGCGTACCGCGGGTCCGGGACTGCAGAATGGCCTTAGGGCAGAAATTGGGGGATCATGGGAAATTTTCGTTCGTTCGCGTTGAAGTCAGCAGTACTTGCCGCCTTGGTCATGGGATCAGTCGGCGTTGCTCCGTCGATCGCTGATGAAGGCACCGGGTCAACGCCCCAGGCATCCGAATTTGTCCCGCCCATAGTGGGGCTCCCATACGTAGGGTCCGAGCTGACCTTGGGGATAGCGCAGTTCCAGAAGTGCAAGACCGAGGACGCCCCGAACGGGTTCGTCCTCGAATGGCTCAGCAACGGTGATCCGTTGCCTGCGGAGCGGCAAGGGGAATTCCTGAAACTCATCCCCGAGGACCGAGGCAACCGCATCTCCATGGTTGTCCACACCACGTGCGAAACACCGAAGGTCTTCCACAGCAGGGAGACGCCTCCCATTGAAGCATCCAACCGTGCCATGGGCTGGACAGGCCGGGGCAACTTTGAACTGCTGGGCCGCACGAATGACGGGGACCTGGTTCTTTATCCACGGACGTACGAGCCGAAATGGATTTACTGGGGGCCGGGTACAGAGCTCCTCCAGTTCCCCAGCTCCTGGGACGAACCCCGAGTGGTCGGAACGGGATGGAACATCTTCGACATCGTCTTCTCCCCGGGCGACTTCGACGGAGACGGAAACAACGACGTTCTGGGCCGTGACGCCACAGGTAACCTGCACCTCTACCCCGGCGACGGGGACGGCGGCTGGCTCCCACCCAAACAGGTCGGATCCGGCTGGAACATCTTCGACTCGATCGTCGGTCCCGGGGATTTCAACGGTGACGGCATCAACGACGTCCTCGCCCGTGACCGCTCAGGTAACCTGCACCTCTACCCCGGCGACGGCACCGGAGGATGGCTTGCGCCGTCACGAGTAGGTTCAGGCTGGCAGATCTTCGACAAGATCATCGCGGCCGGAGATTCCACCGGTGACGGGACCCCGGACATCTTCGCCCGAGACCGCAGCGGCTTCCTCTATCAGTACCCCACCAACGGGCACGGGGGCTGGAACCCACCATTGTGGGTGGGCCATGGCTGGGGTGAAATGACGGAAATCAGCAGCGCCGGCCCCTACACCAAGGCATACAACACTTCCAGGAACGACCTCATCGCTTATAACCACGACGGCGATCTCTTCCTCTACGCCAACATCGGCGTAGACGGCGACTACTCGCTCTTCAACCAGGGCCAACCCGGAACCGGATGGGACATCTTCAAAGACCTCATCTGATCGTGAGACTCAGAATCAGCAGTACATACTGCTTCCAATAGCCGGGTCCGCCAGGCCTCCGTCCGGAGCTGGCTCACGCAAAAGCCGGCGGCAGCAACGCCGTCGTAATTTTCCGCCCTTAACCGATGATCGGCCGTTCCTCCGGGAGATTGAACAGTCTTGGCCGGGAGGCCAGCGCGATGGCTGAGGCCACGGTGACTGAGCCGATACGGCCTGTGAACATCAAGGCCATCAGCACCCACTCGGCTGTAGGCGGCAGGTGGTAGGTGATCCCAGTACTGAGGCCCACCGTGCCGAAAGCGGAGATGGTTTCGAACAGCACCTTCTCCAGGCTGTAGTCGGTAACCATGAGGAGCAGCAGTGTCCCCAGGATGACGGCCCCCACACCCAGCAGGGCCACAGTGAGCGCCTGTCGTTGAGTGGAAGAGCTGATGGAGCGGTGCGCGATGGTGACCTGCTCGCGTCCCCGGACCTCGTTCCAGATGGCGAAGCCCAGAACCAGGAAGGTGGTGATCTTGATACCGCCGGCCGTTCCCGCGCTACCGCCGCCGATGAACATCAAAATGTTGGTGATCATCAAGGTTTCCGGCGTGGCCGCACCGTAGTCGATGCTGTTGAAGCCCGCCGTCCTGGGGAACACGCTGCCTGCCAGGGAACCCAGCAATTTCCCACCAAAACTCAGTGGTCCCAAAGTCTCCGCGCGGTTCCATTCGAAAGCGGCGAACAGGACTGCGCCAACGGCCAGCAGCAGCAACGAACCATACAGGGTCAGGCGAAGGTGGATGGTCCAGTTCTTGAACTTGAGCCCGGTCCTGAACAACTGGATGATCACCGGGAACCCCAAGCCTCCGGCAACGATGGCCGCGCAAATGGGGACGATGATCCAGGGGTCCTCGGCGAATCCAATGAGGTTGTCGCTGTACAAGGCAAAGCCTGCGTTGTTGAAAGCGGAAATGGCATGGAAGATCCCATGCCATAGAGCGGTACCAAGGTTGTCGTCGTAAGCGATCCAGAAGCGCGCCGTGAGGACGAGCGCCGTGGAAGCTTCGAAAACAGCCATGATTTTGAGGACCTTGAAGAGTACGGACTTCACATCTCCGAAGTTCAGGGTGTGGGTCTCCGATTGCGCCACCAGCTGGCCACGCAGGCCAATGGTCTTGCGAACAAACAAAGCCAGCAAGGTTGCCAGGGACATGATCCCGAAGCCGCCCACTTGAATCAGCCCCAGAATCACGGCATGCCCGAACGGCGTCCAGAACGTGGCAGTGTCCACGGTGATGAGACCGGTGACGCACACAGAAGACACGGCAGTGAAGAACGCGGTGGTGACGACGTCGCCTGTCTCCCCGGCCCGGGAAATGGGCAGCATCAAAAGTCCGGCACCCACGATGATGACAGCCAGGAACGCAAGGGGCACCAACCGGACCGGGTGCAGCAGGGCGGACTTCAGACGCTGTCCTTGGTCGGCGACAGCCACTTGCAGCGGGCTGCGGCGGGATAAGGTGCGTTCAGTCATGCCGATCTTTCCGATGGGTAAGGCTCGTGCCGAAAATAGCACCGACCACTAAAGAACGGGCGGGAAACCGGCAGATCTTGACGAATCCTTAACGCCTCCCAAACGCCCCGGCGTTAAGACCGCATCAAGATTTCCCACGTCCGCATTAAGGAACCGTAAGGAACGAATTTTCGCCACTTTTGCAGGAGTTGACTGGCATCAGCCCCAGAAGAAGGGGCACTGATGAAAGGACGTTCCAGTGGCCGACGTGGCTGTTGTGGTGATTCTTGTGGTGAGCATGGGAATCGTGATGTGGGTGGCCCACCTGTTGGGCAAGATGGTGGACGGCGAAGGCCCGGTGAGCGGGCGATGAACGCGGACGCGATCATGTGGGTCAGCCTGTTCATCCTCGGCCTGGCCGTGGCAGGGTACCTGCTGGCAGTGCTCCTCAACCCGGAAAAGTGGTGACCCCGGGTGGTCTTCAGCACTGCATCCTTCATCACCCAAGTTGCCGTACTCGTCCTGGTCCTGGTTCTGCTGCACAAGCCTTTGGGCGTGTACATGGCCCGGGTCTTCTCCGGCACCAATCACTCAAAGCCTGAAAAGGTCCTCTACCGCCTGGCCGGAGTGGATGCCGGGACTGAACAGAGCTGGTCTGTCTATCTGCGCAGCGTTCTGCTCTTCTCCCTGATCTCCATTCTTGTGATCTTCGCGTTGCAGCGTCTCCAGGGCGTGCTCCCGGTCAGCAACTCCTTGCCGGGCGTGGACCCCTGGGTTGCCATGAACACCGCCATCTCGTTCGTCACCAACACCAACTGGCAAACCTACGTTCCCGAGGCCACCGTGGGCATCTTCGTCCAGATGTGCCTGCTTGCCGTGCAGAACTTCCTCTCGGCAGCAGTGGGAATCGTGGTGGTAGTGGCCCTGATCCGCGGCATCGTCAGAACCACAACCGACCGGCTGGGCAACTTCTGGGTAGACCTGGCACGCGCTTCGTTCCGCATCCTGCTGCCCATCGCCACCGTAGCGGCAATCGCCTTGGTGATTGGCGGCGTCGTACAGAACTTCTGGTCCACCGACGTCACGAACGCCGCCACCGGCGCCGCCCAGACCATTCCCGGCGGTCCGGTGGCCTCGCAGGAAGCCATCAAAGTCCTGGGCACCAACGGAGGCGGCTACTTCAACGCCAACTCAGCCCACCCCTTCGAAAACCCGAACGTCTTCACCAGCCTGTTCCAGGTGTTCCTCATCCTCCTCATCCCTTCAGCACTGCCCTACATGTACGGGCGGATGGTCGGGGACCAACGGCAGGGTTACACCGTCGCCTCCGTGATGGGGGCCCTCTGGTTGACCTCGACGTGCCTCATGGCGTGGGCGGTCTCCTCCGCACAAGGAACAGCGACGGCGGCAGCCGGCGGCCTGGGTGAAGGCTTCGAACAGCGCCTGGGCCCCGCGGCCAGTTCCATCTTCGCCGCGTCCACAACCCTGACCTCCACCGGAGCGGTGAACGTCGCCCACGACTCGCTGCCTCCCCTGGCCGGCGGCGTCGCGATGCTGAACATGATGCTCGGCGAAGTGGCCCCCGGCGGGACAGGATCCGGGCTTTACGGCATGCTGGTCCTGGCCATCATCGCGGTCTTCATTGCAGGGCTGATGGTGGGGCGGACCCCGGAATTCCTGGGCAAGAAAATCACCCCCCGCGAAATGAAAATCGCGGCACTCTACATCCTTGTGACCCCCACCCTGGTGCTGGTACTCGCCGGGATCTCAGCCCTCCTCCCGGAGGTGATGGCAAACGCTCCGGCATCTGGGCCGCATCAATTCAGCGAACTGCTCTACGCGTTCACCTCCGGCGCCAACAACAACGGCTCAGCCTTCGGCGGCATCACCAGCTCGGGCCCCTACCTCTCCACCCTGTTGGGGCTCGCCATGCTGTTGGGCCGGTTCCTGCCCATTGCCTTGGTCCTCGCGCTCGCAGGCTCCCTGGCACGGCAAAGGAAAGTCCCTGCCTCCTCCGGCACGGTACCAACCCACGGCCCGCTATTCGGCTCGTTGCTGCTGGCCGTGACCGTGATCCTCACCGCGCTCAGCTACTTCCCCGCCCTGGCTCTGGGCCCCCTCGCAGAAGGACTTATCAAATGACCAACTCCAGCACGGCTCCGGCCGCGGAGTCCGAAAACCTCAGCCATCCCGTTGACGCTCCGCCCGTTCCACCGGAACACAAGCACCACACCAAGGCGCCGGCCAAGCTCAATGCCGCCTCGTTGCGGGCAGCCCTCCCGGTCGCGTTCAAAAAGCTCGACCCCCGGCAAATGGTCCACTCCCCCGTGATGTTCGTTGTGCTGGTGGGAGCAGCCGCCTGCACCGTCATCAGCGCCGTGAAGCCCGACATTTTCGGTATCGCGGTCACCGCATGGCTGTGGCTGACAGTGCTGTTCGGAACACTCTCCGAAGCCATCGCCGAAGGCCGCGGAAAAGCCCAGGCGGACAGCCTGCGGGCAAGCCGCCAGGGCGTCATGGCCCGGCTCCGCCAGGACGACGAAACCACCAAAGAGGTGGCCGGCACTGACTTGAAGCTCAACGACATCGTCATCTGCGAAGCCGGGGACGTCATCCCCTCCGACGGCGAAATCATCGAAGGCCTGGCCAGCGTGGACGAGTCCACCATCACCGGCGAATCAGCCCCCGTCATCCGGGAATCCGGCGGCGACAGGTCCTCGGTCACCGGCGGGACCAGAGTCCTCTCCGACAGGATCGTCGTGCGCATCACCGCCGAGCCCGGAGAAACGTTCATCGACAGGATGATCAAGCTGGTGGAAGGCGCCGTCCGGCAAAAGACCCCCAACGAGATCGCCCTCCACGTCCTGCTCGTCTCACTGACCATCGTGTTCCTGGTAGTGACCATGGCTCTGGCTCCCTTCGCGTCACTGGCGAACGCCACGCCCTCGCCCATCGTGCTGGTTGCCCTGCTGGTCTGCCTCATCCCCACCACCATCGGTGCGTTGGTCCCGGCCATCGGCATTGCGGGCATGGACCGGCTGGTGCAGCACAATGTGCTGGCCACCTCCGGCCGGGCCGTGGAAACAGCCGGCGACATCACCACCCTGCTGTTGGACAAGACCGGCACCATCACCTACGGAAACCGCCGCGCCGTGAACTTCTTCCCGGCCAACGACGTCGAACTCGATGAACTCACCGCCGCCGCCCGGCTCTCCAGCCTGGCCGACGAAACACCGGAAGGCCGTTCCATCGTGGAGCTCGCCGACGCCCGCGGCATCGGTGGCCCCGACCTCGCCGGCCTGCGCACCGCCTACTCCGACATCACCATTGTGGAGTTCACCGCCAGCACACGTATGAGTGGCCTGGACCTGGACGGTCGCCTCATCCGCAAAGGTGCGGCGTCCGCCGTCGCGCATTTCGTCACCGACGCCGGCGGCCAGCTCCCAGCCGAAGTCCAGCGCCGCGTCCAGGAGATTTCCGCCCAAGGCGGCACCCCGCTGCTGGTAGCCGAAAAAACGCACGACGGCGGCGCACGGGTTCTGGGAACCGTGCACCTGGCCGATGTGGTCAAGCCAGGCATGAAAGCCCGCTTCGCCGAGCTGCGCGCCATGGGGATCCGAACCGTGATGATCACCGGCGACAACCCGGTGACGGCCAAAGCGATCGCCGCGGAAGCCGGCGTCGACGACTTCGTGGCCGAAGCCACGCCCGAGGACAAACTCGACGTCATCCGCCGGGAACAAGGCGAAGGGCGCCTGGTGGCCATGACCGGCGACGGCACCAACGATGCCCCGGCGCTTGCGGCAGCGGACGTTGGAGTGGCCATGAATTCCGGTACACCGGCGGCCAAAGAAGCAGCCAACATGGTGGACCTCGACTCGGACCCCACCAAACTGATCAACATTGTGGGCATCGGCAAGCAGCTGCTCATCACCCGGGGTGCCCTGACCACGTTCTCCGTGGCCAACGATGTTGCCAAGTACTTCGCCATTGTCCCGGCGCTCTTCACAGCGGCGTTCCCCGGGCTTGGGCTGCTGAACATCATGGGACTGGCCAGTCCGGCGTCGGCCATCCTGTCGGCCGTGATCTTCAACGCCCTCATCATCGTCGTCCTGGTTCCCCTGGCACTGCGGGGCGTGAAGTACCGGGCAGTGTCCGCCAACCAGGCCCTGGGCCGCAACCTGCTGCTCTACGGACTGGGAGGGTTGGTTGCCCCGTTCCTCGGAATCAAACTCATCGACCTGGTCCTCTCCCTCATCCCAGGCATCGGCTAGGAGCCACCCATGAACACCATTTCCGGATACCTCCGCCAAGCAGGCACCGCAGCCAGGTTCCTGCTGCTGGCAACCATTGTGCTGGGGCTGCTCTACCCCCTGGCGGTCTTCGGCGCAGGACAGCTGGTTGCGCCGTTCCAAGCCAACGGGTCCATCGTGAAGGACTCCGCCGGGCAGCCCGCGGCATCGGCACTCATAGTGCAGGCTGCCGCAGATTCATCGGGCACACAGAGCCCGCAGTGGTTCCATGCCCGGCCGTCGGCAGTCAATTGGGACCCGGCGTCGTCCTCTGCGAGTAACCTCGGGCCCAACGATCCCAAACTCCTGGACGCCGTGAACAGCAACCGGGCAGCGATCGCGGCAGAGGAGGGCGCCAGCCCGTCCGACGTTCCCGCCGATGCCCTCACGGCCAGCGGATCGGGACTGGATCCGCACATTTCCAAGGCCTACGCGGATCTTCAGGTCCAAAGGGTGGCCAAAGCCCACGGATTGGAAGCAAACGACGTTCAGACGTTGGTGGACCAGCAGACCAGCAGCGGGCTCGAGGCATTCCTCAGCCAGCCATCGGTCAACGTGACACTGCTGAATCTCGATGTCGCCCGGCTGGCCGCGAACCCGTAATCAGCTGCGGTTCCCGAGTGGAAGAATGAGGACATGGCGCGGGCAACACTGAGGATTTTTCTGGGGGCAGCACCTGGCGTCGGCAAAACCTACGCCATGCTCGAAGAAGCCCACAGGCTGCTGGGGCGCGGCGAAGACGTTGTGGTGGCGTTCGCCATGCACCACGGACGCGCCGACACCCAGGCACTCACCCAGGGGCTGGAGATCCTGCCCACCCGGACCATCGAATACCGGGGAAGCACCTTCGAAGAGATGGACCTGGACGCGGTCCTGGCCCGGCGCCCGCACACCGCGGTCGTGGACGAATACGCCCACACCAACATTCCCGGAAGCCGCAACGGGAAACGCTGGCAGGACATTGAGGAACTGCTGGACGCCGGAATCAATGTCCTGTCCACCGTGAACGTGCAGCACCTGGCCTCCCTGGGCGATGTTGTCAGTGCCATCACCGACGTAAAACAGGCAGAAACAGTCCCCGACGACGTCGTCCGCCGAGCTGACCAGATTCACCTGGTGGACATCTCGCCCGAGCTCCTCCGGCAGCGCCTGGGCGACGGCAAGATCTACCACGCCGACAAAATCGATGCTGCGCTCTCCAACTACTTCCGGGTGGGCAACCTGACAGCACTGCGCGAACTGGCGCTGCTCTGGCTTGCCGACCGCGTGGACGAAGGTTTGGCACGCTACAGGGCAGAGAACCAGATCGAGGAAAGCTGGCCCGCCCGCGAGCGCATCGTCATCGGGCTGACCGGCGGAGCCGAAGGCGAAGTACTGATCAGGCGCGCCGCCCGGATCCTCAAAAGGGTGAACGGCGGCGACCTCCTGGCAGTCCACGTCCGCGCCGCCGACGGTGTTGCCGCCGAATCACCCCAGGACCTGGAAGCCCAACGCACCCTGATCAAAGACCTCGGCGGCAGCTACCACACCGTCTCCGGAGAAGACCCCGCCAAGGCACTGCTGGACTTCGCCCGGAGTGTGAACGCCACGCAGATCGTGGTGGGAGTATCACGGCGCAAATTCCCGGCGAGCCTGCTCAGCGGCGGGGTGGGAAGCCGTGTGGTCAGGGGATCCGGCGACATCGACGTCCACATGGTCTCCCACCCCCTGGGAGGCCGGGGCCTGGAGCGCACACGCAAACGCGACCTGGGGCGGGTGCGGGTAGCCGTTGGTTTTGCCATGGCCGTCATTGTCCCCGTGCTCCTGCAGTTGATGCTTGCCGCGGCGCCCTCGCACAACATCGCCACGGCCGTTCTGATCCAGCTCAGCGGCTCAGTAGCCGTTGCCTTGGTCGGTGGCTTGTGGCCGGCCCTCCTGGGTGCCCTTTGGAGCAGCGTCCTGGTCAACTATTTCTCCATCCCCCCGATGGGGACCCTGACCATCAGCGATCCCCAGAATCTCCTGGCCCTCCTGGTGTTCGCCGGGGTCTCCTCCGCCGTAGCTGTGGTGGTGGACCTCTCCGCCCGGCGCTCGAAAGAGGCAGCACGGGCACGTTCCGAAGCAGCCACCCTGGCAGATCTCACCCGCGGGGCCACCACTGCAGAGGACCCTGTGCAGGATCTCCTGGAACAAGCACTGGAGGTCTTCCAGGTCCACAGTGCGGCCCTCTACGTATCCTCCGCCGCGGACAACCGGCAGCTCCGGGGATCCCCAGCTGACCCGGAATGGCGTCGTGTGGCTGCGGCAGGAACACCACAAAGCGGCCCGGACGATACCGACAACATTGAACAAGTGGACAGCACCACCAGGCTGGTTCTTACAGGCCGGGTGCTCCCCGCCAGCGACCGCCGTCTCCTCGGAGCATTCGGCGCCCACCTGTCCGCTTTGTTGGAACGACGCCAACTCGCCGCCACCCGCCGGGAAGTGACCCGCTTGGCCGAAAGCAACACCATGCGGACCTCCATTCTCAGGGCCGTTTCCCACGACCTCCGCACTCCCCTGGCCGGCATCAAGCTCGCTGTTGGAGGCCTGCGCCAGCCCGGTGTGAAGTACACCGAGGAAGAGGAACAGGAACTCCTGGCCACCATCGACGAATGCTCGGACCGTTTGGACGGACTGGTGGGCAATCTGCTGGACATGTCCCGCATCACCTCCGACTCCGTCAACGCCCTCATCAAACCCCTCCGCTGGTACGACGTGATACCGGCCGCCCTGCACGGCGTCGCCTCCGGCCGCGTCCGGGTGGACCTGCCACCCAACATGCCCGAAGTGGATGCTGACGCCGGAATGCTGGAACGGGTGATCGCGAACATCGTGGAAAATGCGGTGAAGTACGCCCCGGACTCCGAGGTCGTCATCGCCGGGGCCGCGGGAGGGTTCAGCACCACGACCCTGGACGGCAGGCCCGCCGGTGAACTCCGCATCATCGACCACGGCCAAGGCGTCCCGGCCAGCAACGTCCTCAAAATGTTCCAGCCCTTCCAACGGCTGGACGACGTTCCCACCACTACAGGAGTGGGCCTGGGGCTTGCCGTAGCCCAAGGATTCACCGAGGCCATGGGCGGCACACTCACCGCCGAAGAAACACCTGGAGGCGGGCTTACCATGCTCATCAGGCTGCCCCTCTCCACAGGTCCCGCCCCGGACCTGCCGCACCGCCCCGCGGCGTCCTCCGTCCCCGCACTGCCTGCCCCGAAAGGCCCCTAGTGAACATTCTGGTCGTGGACGACGACCCCCACATTGTCAGGGCGCTCGCCATCACCTTGAAAGGCCAGGGATACACGGTGGTGACCGCCACCGATGGCGAATCCGCTCTTCGCGCCGCCGCCCAACGGCCCATCGCGGTAATGATCCTGGACCTCGGCCTGCCCGATATGGAGGGGAACGCCGTCATCACAGCCGTGCGTGAATGGAGCGCCGTACCGATTCTGGTGCTCTCCGCCCGGCACGGCTCCAACGACAAAGTTGAAGCTCTGGACGCTGGTGCCGACGACTACATCACCAAACCCTTCGGGCTGGAGGAACTCTTGGCCAGGCTGCGGGCGTTGTTGCGGCGAAGCGCCGAGCCCATGGAAGAGGTCACCAAGGTTGAGACCAGTTCCTTTACCGTGGACCTGGGCAAGAGGCAGATCACCAAGGAGGGCCAGGACGTCCGGATGACACCTACGGAGTGGAACATCCTGGACATCCTGATCAGAAATCCGGACAAGCTCATCACCCAGCAGCAACTCCTCACGGAAGTCTGGGGACCTGCCTACGCCAAAGAAGCCAACTACCTGCGCGTCTACATGGCCCAGCTCCGCCGCAAGCTCGAAAAAGAACCGGGCAGCCCGCGGCACCTGATCACCGAGCCAGGGATGGGCTACAGGTTTGTCCCCTAAGTCCGGGGGCCGGTTTCCGCCGTCGTTAACCTCAAGCCTTTTCCGCCGCAGACTTCAGGTCTGCAGCGAACGTGGTGAAACTGGCGTCAAAGGACGGGATCTTGTTGGCGAAAAGCGGAAAGATGGGGCCGCTGATTTTTTCGGACATCTCGAAGAGGCAGCGGCCATCGTTGGTCTCAGTGAGCTTGTAAACCCTGGTCCCCATGGCATCACCCCAGGTGAGCCTTACGGGCAGGTAGCTCCCGCATGTACGCCGGGCGGAGGCGGATAGTCCCGGGCTGCCTGTACCCACATCGACGTAGGTGGCTAAAGCAGGGAGCAGGCAAGGCTGGAGTGGCCTACCATTAGGCCCATGGAGACCTTTGACCCTACCGAGCACATCCGCGGGCTGCACGAGCTGGTGGCTGGCTCCGCGGACATCAAGGCAATCCTGGATGGCCTGACCCGGTTCGCTTCAACTGCCATCAGCCAGGCCAGCGGAGCCCACATCGACTGCGCCGTGACTCTTCGCCGCCGCAAACGCACGGCCACCGTTGCAGGCAGCAGTGAGAAGGCTGTGCACCTGGACCATATTGAACAAACCCTCAAGGAGGGTCCCTGCCTGGACGCCCTGGACAAGGGGCGCCCGGTGCTGCTGGCCGACGTCGAAACTGACGTCGATTGGCCCGAGTACAGCCGGCTCCTGGCAGCGGAAGGCGTCCACAGCGCCCTCGGGGTGCCTATGATGCTGGGCGAAACCTCGGAGGCAGTTCTGAACTTCTTCGCTCCGGCACCGGGATTGTTCACCCAGGACGTCATCAGGGAGGCCACCGATTTCGCGGAGGTTGCCGGAAGCACGTTGCGCCTCGCCATCCGCATCGAGGCCACAGAGCAGCTGAACACAGATTTGAAGGCTGCCATGGCCAGCAGAACCGTGATTGACCTTGCCTGCGGCGTGATCATGGCCCAGAACCGCTGTGGACACGACGAGGCCTTCCAGTTGCTGACCACGGCCTCCAGCCATCGCAACCAAAAACTCCGCACTGTGGCGGAAGAGATCGTGGCAAGGGTAACCGGAAGCGCCGAAGGGAACCTGAACTTCGAGGACTAGCCCGAAGGCGTGCAGCAATCGTCGGTGTCGGCGGAGGCTTCACCCAGGTCCGCGGCCTTCCCGGGAACAGTGCAGCAAGTGTCGCCTTTCCAGGCTTCGATGCCTTCGCGGACGGCAATTGCCGCGATGACGAGTGCCGCTCCGGCATCGGCCCACCACCAGCCCAGCGTGCTGTTCAGCACCAGGCCGATAAGGAGGACGGCCGAAAGGTAAGTGCACAGAAGTGTTTGTTTGGAGTCGGCGACAGCTGTTTTTGAGCCGAGTTCACGGCCGGCGCGGCGCTGCGCCCAGGACAGGACCGGCATGATCGCCAAACTCAGGGCTGCAATCACAATGCCTGCCGTGGAATGCTGCGCCTCGCCGCCTCCGGCGAGGGACCGGATGGCGTCAACAGCAACAAACACTGCCAAGGCAAAGAACGACACTGCGATGATCCGAAGCGTCAGGTGTTCTCGCCGCTCCGGGTCCTTGGAGGAGAACTGCCATGACAAGGCCAGCGCAGAGGTCACCTCAATCACAGAGTCCAGGCCGAAGCCAATCAAGGCCGAAGAGTCCGCGACGCCGCCCGCCCAGAGCGCTACGACCGCTTCGATCACGTTGTAGGTGATGGTCGCCGCCGCGAAGAGGCGGATTCGCCTCATCAGGACAAGACGACGGTCCAAGGCTGCGGAGGGAAGAGTGGTGCTCATGCCAGGCACGTCCCATCAGGGGCGCAGCAGGCCGGGTCCACAGCCAGCACGACACCCAGCAGGTCCTTGATCGCGTGTCCGAGCCGGGCATCGGCGAGTTCGTAGCGGGTCCTGCGTCCATCCGGAACAGCAACTACCAGTCCGCAGCCGCGCAGGCAGGTCAGGTGGTTGGACATGCTCTGACGGGAAACACCTATGGACTCCGCAAGATCTGAGGGATAGGCCGAAGCCTCAGCAAGGGCAAGCAGGACCTGGGCTCTGGTCGTATCCGAAACGGCATATCCGAAACGTGCCAGCACGGGCGCGTGCGTGAGGGTCTCCATGGGTCCATGATACAGATTTGGATGTATTCATGGGCGACTGTACTTACATCCGCAGGAATCGTGCCTGAGGATCAGCCAGCGGCACCAACAGACGCCCCCTCGGCCGTGGCAGCCTCAGCCAGCCATCCCAACGCCTCCAGCCTCGATGTGAAGAACATGGTGGGGCACGGAACCTTGCTGGTGTGGAGCTGGTACTGGACCACTGTGCGGTCTACCGGACTCTCGCCGAGAATTGCGATCCTTGAGGCCGCACACGGTTCCTCGAAGACCTCCCGCGCCCGCCTGCTCAGGAACCGGGTGGCAGCCATGTCCACCAGCAACGGAAGTGTCCGGCCATTCGCAAGCTTGTTCACGGCATCCACGGCTGCACGGGCGTTCCCCGCCTCGATACGGACACCGTGATGCCACACCAGATGCAGGACGCCTTCTTCCACACTGAGGACGCTGTCGTCCAACTCAATCTGTTCCACCCCGCACCTCCTACCTGACCGTCAGCCGCTGCGGCGATCCGCTGGACCCAGTAAAGAACAATTATCTTCCCAGCACCCGAGTAATTGGTACTTGCCTTTTGTCTCCATCAGCACAATAAAATACCTACCCGTGTTCGCGTCATTGGCACTGCCGTGCCATATGTCAGAGTGGAGTCACTGTTCGCGGGAAACAAGGAGCACTGTGAGTACGGAACTAGCGTGGAGCTGCGGCGAGTGGACCACCCGGCCGGCCGCCGTCGTCGAGCATGGAACCGACCTCCTGGTCACCGCGGCCGAAGGCAGCGACGCCTGGCGCGTCACCTCCTATGGTTTCGTGCACGACACCGAACACGCGCTGCTCGCCCCGCTTCCGCTGGACAGCGCCATGGAGGTTGAGTTCACCGCCGCCTTCTCGCAGCAGTTTGACCAGGCAGGGATTTTCGTCCGCGTCAGTGCCGAACATTGGGTCAAGGCGGGCGTTGAATTCGCCGACGGCGCCGCCCAACTGGGCGCGGTGGTCACCGACCGTTTCTCGGACTGGTCCTTGGCCCCGGTCCCGGAATGGAACGGCGGCCGGGTCCGCGTGCGGATCAGCCGCTCCGGTGACGCACTGACCATCCGGGCCGCGGCAGGAACCGGCCCACTGCAACTGGTGCGCGTGGTCCCCTTCTCCCCCGAACTCGCTGCCTTCGCCGGCCCCTTCACCTGCGCCCCAACCCGCGCCGGCCTGACTGTTCCGTTCCACTCCTGGCGGGTTACTCCCCCTGACAGCCAGCTCCACTGACGATTGGCTTGCGGGGCGTTCACTTCATGAGATTATGGAGACTTGTGCAGCTTGCCGTCGACGGCGGCTGTAACCCAGTCGGCTCCGTAACAGTCCTATGGGGGGCACAACACGGTGGAAGATACTGCAAGTCTTTGGCGTACTGACCCTTCGACATTCCGCGACGTGGTTATCAACCGCGCCGCGCTGGAAGCTGCACTGGCCGGTGACTGTCCACCCATGGAGCGCATAAGGTACTTGGGCTTGCTTCGCCGGGACACCGAAGCCCTGGATGAAGGCTTCAAGCTGCTCCCCGACTCCCCCGACCGCCGCGAGCTGCTTTTGATCCTCGCGCAGGTCTACCAACGGCAATACCGTTGGCACGACGCCGCCGTTCTGCACGAAAAGGCCCTCCGCACCGTTCGGACCCCCGATGAGGAAGCCTACGTCCGCCACCACATTGGCCGGCGCCTGTTCGACGAAGCCCGTTTCCGTGCCGCCGCTGACGAGTTCCAATGGGCCGCCGATCTTTACCGGGTGGCAGGCGACCTCGAAGCAGTCGAAGAAAACCGCCAGGCCATGCGCCGTGCCCTGCAAGTGCACAGCGATGAGCGCAGCGGCGGACGGCCGGCGTACGAGCTCTCCTGAGCCTTTCCTACAGGGGCCGCCGTTGCTGCACAACGGTCGGATCGATGACCTGGATGATGAGCGGACTGTCCGCCCTGTTGTCCCCGGCCACCCGCCAAACCAGGACCGCCGAACCAATCCCCGGAACTTGCGGCTGAAGCAGCAACCTGCTGGAAGCCTTCAAGGGCCGCCACCAGCCACTGACTTTCGAACCATCGTCAAGCTCAACCGTGACGTGGAATGAAGATACGGAGCCCTCCTCAGCCAGTCTCGTGTCACGCGCCAGTATTATCCCCGGCCAGGATTTGGCGAGATGGCGGCCCCGTTCCCACACCGCCTGCCTCTGGAGATCAGCTTTCGCTTCGGCACCTGTCCCGATCAGGATGGCCCATAAAACCACGGGGATGGCGCCGATCATGACTGAGAACAGCACGTTGAACCACAGCCCGGGAGTCTCCTCCGTCCACAGCAGATACACCGCGTCCACTGCGGCAGTCGTCGCAAGCACATTCACTAAGGCGAAGAACAGCCGCCCGAAAGCCCCCAGATGCTTGGGAAGCATGAGCGAGGAAGGAACAGGGGCCGATGCATCGAGCCGCTCAACGAAGTGCACGACGTGCCCGGCGGTGTCATCAACAAGGGGCTTGGACATAGCGAAACCCTAGCCGACCAGCGGATACAAAAGGTGAACAATTGATCCGGCCGGCCCTCGGTCGACACTGGTTCGCAACACTCAAGCGGACGGCTGATGTAACCTAGTAAGTAAGCTGACTATTTGCGAAAGGCCGGGGGTGCCTGAATGCCTGATATGGACCGTTGGCCAACCAGCCGGTTGCTGTCTACGGCGGCGAGGCTGGTGGAGCTGGCCTGGAACGATAAGTTGCGCCCACTTGGCCTCACCTATCCGGCCGTGCTCACCCTCGACGCCGTTGCTTCCGGCGGTCCCATCACTCCCGGAAAGCTTGCCCAGAGCGTCCGCGTGCAAGCCCAGACCATGGGTCCACTCCTCAACAGGCTCGAAGCCAGGGGATTCATCCTCAAAGAACCCAACCGCTTCGACCGCCGCAGCCAACTGGTGTCAATCACCCCCTTGGGACTTGATCTGCTGGAACAGTCCCACGGCCAGGAAAACACCGTGCTCTCAACCATCAATTTGGACTCTCAAGGCCTGCGCGATGAACTCATGGCAATCGTGCGCGACACCAAAATCACCTAAGGCTCTCAAACGCCCGCGTAGACGGATACCGGTAAATCAAGGCAGTATGGAGTTATCCGCTGATGAAGTCCGGCGTCCACACAGGAGAAAACTCTCCAAACCCCCGGGCCAGCGACTTTGTGGCGATGCCCGGGACCATCACAAAAAAGGGCATCATGAGTGAACTTCGCATAGGCGACAACCTCCCAGTAGACCTCCTGAGTTTCAGGGCATCAGAGTGCCTGATATCAACAGGACCACCCGAATCAGAAGACGTCTGTGTTCTGGATGCGGGACACACAGGCAACCATCTGGCTGCGGGTGCAGACATGGTGGTCAGGGCCGTCTGGAGCTAAGTCCAACGACAAGACGCCAAGGGGAGGCGACCCGTCCGGGTCGCCTCCCCTTGGCACTTAAAACTAGGTTCCTAAAACTATGTTCCGCAGAACGTCCGGTACGGGCCGAAGCTCTCCGGCGCGGGATCCGCGAACCTGTCCAAGCCGGGACGTTCCACATAAGGGGAACTGAGCGCCTCCAGCAGCTCCGCCGTCGGGCCTATGTCCCCGTTTGTCGCAGCCGCGAGAGCCTCTTCCACCAGGTGGTTGCGCGGAATATAGACCGGGTTGACGCGGTCCATGGCGTCAGCATCCGGGTTCCGGGCACGCCACCGTTCCAGCCAGTCGTCAAAGGCCGGGAGGTCAAGAAGCACGCCGCGGACTGGTTCGGCATTACCGCGCGCGGCCTTGCCGAGGTTACGGAAGAACGACGTGTAATCGGCGCGGGCCTCCTGCACCAACTTAAGGAGGTCATCCACCAAAGGCGAGGCAACGGCGTCGTCCATTCCCTCCGGCAGCCCAAGCTTGGCTTGCATGCCGCCGAACCATGCGGCGCTGTACTGCTGCCGGAACCCGCCGAGTGCTTCGACGGCGAGCGCCACCGCCTGCTCCTCATCATCGTGGATCAGGGGTGCCAGCGATTCGGCGAACCGGGCCAGGTTCCATTCGGCCACCACCGGCTGGTTGCGGTAGGCGTAGCGGCCCTGCTCGTCGATGGAGCTGTACACCGCGATGGGATCGAACCCGTCCATGAAGGCGCATGGACCGTAGTCGATGGTTTCGCCGGACACCGTCATGTTGTCCGTGTTCATGACGCCGTGGACGAAGCCCACCAGCATCCACTGGGCCACAAGCCGCGCCTGGACCGCTATGACGCCCTTGAGCAGGGCGAGGTACGGGTTGTCTTCAGTGCTCGACGACGGGTGGTGGCGTTCGATTGCATGGTCGGCCAAGCGGCGCAACAGTTCGATGTCGTTGCTGGCCCTGGCGTACTGAAAGCTGCCCACCCGGATGTGGCTGCCCGCCACTCGGGTGAGGACCGCGCCCGGGAGGACCGTCTCGCGCTGAACCGATCGGCCCGTGGCAACCACTGCGAGGGACCTGGTGGTCGGAATGTGCAGGGCATGCATCGACTCGCTGACGATGTACTCCCGCAGCATGGGGCCCACGGCGGCCCGACCATCACCGTTCCGCGCAAACGGCGTCCGGCCGGAGCCCTTCAAATGGATGTCACGGAACTTCCCGTCAGCGCCGGCGATCTCGCCCAAAAGGAGGGCACGCCCATCCCCGAGCCGCGGCGAATAAAAGCCGAACTGGTGCCCGGAATAGCCCTGTGCCACCGGGGTTGCATCCTCCGGCAGGGCGTTGCCAATCAGCAGCCGCACGCCCTCCGGGCTCCGAAGGAAACCAGGATCAAAGCCAAGTTCGACGGCGAGTGGTTCATTGACCAGCAGAAGCCGCGGATCCGGGGCCTCCTCCGCCCGCCACGGAACAGCCAGCTCGGGGAAGTCGCGGGCGAAGTGGCCCTCGAAGGCAATGGTGGACGGGGCGATGTCACTCATTAATCAAGGATAGGGCGGTTACCAGCAAACGTGACAACGGTGCTGGGTCACCAATTACAGGAGTCAACGTCCCACCGGGTTATCCTTCAAGCCGGATACCAAGAAATGGGAGAGACAAATGACGACTGTTACCGACACCACTGACATTGAGTTTCAAAGAAGACTCGGGCGAACCTACAAAAAGACCTCCATCATCATGGGCGTCATTGGGATGTTCATCCTCGGAATTCCCTTGGGCATCGCTGCCTTCATTTATGCCCGCAAAGCCGAGACCCAAGGCGTCAAAGCCACTGCCGGGATCGTGTTGGCGGTCATGGATATCGTCTTGGCCATCGTGTTTTTGGTAGTGCTCAAGCCGTTCAACATCTAGTCATCGGTTGGTCCGAGGGCTGACGCGTCACAGGAAGATCGAGATATGAAGAAGCCCTTGTTTGTGGTGCTCTTTACGGCTGGAGTTTGCGTTGCCGCAGTGCCGACCGCGTGGTTGGTGCTCTCGGCTCTGGGCAAGGGAAGTCCCGGTCTGGTCGCGTTGACTGTGACTGCCGTGATTGGGATTGGTGGAGGTGCCCTCATCGGTGCCAGAGTCTGGGAGGATCGGCAGGTTTTGCGACAGCGCGCGGCGCAGGAGAACCAAGAAGACTAGGACCCGCGATCTCCGAGCGATTTACCGGCTTGAGGAAGCCGAGCTCCGTCAGGCAACAAATGCAGGTGGATTATTGGTATATACGAGGCTGACGCCGTCGATTTCCGGCCTCCACAGCAGTGCTTGCTTTTGTCCGTCGGCGATGATGCTTAGCTCCACGGTGTCATTCGATCACGGCGCCGCGTACCCAAGGAAGATACTCATCATTCTTTCCCGCCAATGGTGACCTGCTCGTCGACCCGCTCCGTGAACGGTGGCCTGTCCGGACAGGCCACCGATGACATGATCGGCCCTTCGGGTTTTGCCGTGTATCGCACACACGCGTTGACAGTTCGCCGCTCAGCCCACCAACCCCCACTGGTGGTTAGGTGTTCGCGGAAGTACCGGTCGGCGTAGAAGTCGCCGTCGGCCTCCCAGCCGAACGAGTAAGTGACATTGGTTCCCTGCAACTTTGAGCGCACGCCGTCTCTATCGGACATATCCGTGGCCGCGGTAAACCCCTTGAACCAGTCCATGCCCTCGGCAGCGCGGTCCCGGATGGCGCTTCGTCCCAGTTCCTCGATGCCAGGACGGGCACATGAGGACAAGGCCAACAGGATGACCATCGCGCAGCACAGCGTCCAGCCACGTCTCATTCATTCCCCCAAAACTTATGAAACCCCAGCCTAACCCTGGGCGAGCACCAGCGGACGGTGACGCCACCGTCGTCGTACATTGCCGCCGTCGAACGTTTCCGCACTCATGCCGGCATCACGGCGTGCACAGGGCAACAAAAGCCCACCTCTGACCTCCACTCTTTCAACTCCATCGACGAAGCGTTCGCGGCCGTGGACGACGTCTTGGAGTGCGATGCCCAGCCCGTCGGCGATCCGATCGTTCCCATGGGCGACGACGGGAAATTGGTGACGGCCCAGCGACTTTGCTCGCAGCACGTGCAGGTGGACCTCTACCCGGACCCGGAAAGCGTGGAGACGAGTTACAGGATTCTGGCCGATTCCCGGCAAGGCGATATCAACGTTGTGCGCGGCAGGAACTGGATGGTTGTGGACTTCAGCGCTTTGGCCTCCGGGAATCCGTCAACGAAGAACATCGAGCGCCTGACCACGAAACTGAAGAGCGAATACTCCGCTGTTGGAGCGTAGCCTTCACCCCCAACCTCCCGTGTAACCCTCTTGTAACCCCCTCAGCCCTTTACTTGTGATGTGGACCACTTTCCAGCGAATGATGTGCCGGATGGTGTCCACCCGCAAGCAACGGAAAGAGGAATCATGCCTGACACACCCAACGGTGCCGTGGAAACCTGGCTGGCGCAGTTCGATGCAGCCCTGCGCAGCCGCGACATCGAAGCAGCACTGGCGCTGTTTGACGACGAATCGTATTGGCGCGACTTCGTCTCCTTCACCTGGAACCTCAAGACCATGGAGGGCAAGGCCGGGATCAAGGACATGCTGGAGGCCGTGCTCGGCGACGTCCAACCATCCAACTGGGTTTTGGCCGAAAACGCTACGGGGGACGCCACAAATCCCGAAGCCTGGGTGAACTTCGAGACCCTGCAAGGAAAGGGCTACGCCCACCTGCGGCTCCGCAACGGAAAGTGCTGGACCCTGCTGACAACCATGCAGGAGCTCAAAGGATTCGAAGAAAAGAAGGGCCCACACCGCGAACAAGGAGTGACCCACAGCATTGAAAAGGGCAGGAAGTCCTGGCTGGAACGCAAAGAAGAAGAAGCTGCCAGGCTCGGCTACGAGGACCAGCCGTACGCCTTGGTCATTGGCGGAGGGCAGGGCGGCATCGGCCTCGGCGCGCGGCTCCGGAGGCTGGGCGTGCCCACCATCATTGTGGACAAGAACGCGCGCCCCGGTGACGCCTGGCGCAACCGGTACAAGTCCCTCCACCTGCACGACCCCGTCTGGTACGACCACCTGCCTTACCTGAACTTCCCCGACGACTGGCCGGTCTTCGCGGCCAAGGACAAGATCGGCGACTGGCTGGAGCACTACACCTCCATCATGGAGCTCAACTACTGGTCCAACACCGAATGCACCAAAGCGCGGTGGGACGAGGAAAGCAACACGTGGGAGGTAACCGTCATCCGCGACGGCGAACGGGTCACCTTGCGTCCCCGGCAACTCGTCTTCGCCTTGGGCGTTTCCGGCTACCCCAACATCCCGGTCTTCGACGGCGCCGAAACCTTCCTTGGAGAGCAATACCACTCCTCCAAGCACCCCGGCGGCGGCGACTGGACCGGCAAAAAAGCAGTAGTGATCGGCTCCAACAACTCAGCCCACGATATTTGCGCTGACCTTTGGGAGCACGGGGCGGACGTGACCATGGTCCAACGTTCATCCACCCACATCGCCCGCAGCGAATCGCTGATGGACCTGGCCCTCGGGGACCTCTACTCCGAAAAGGCATTGGCCAACGGAGTAACCACCGACAAAGCCGACCTCCTCTTCGCCTCACTCCCCTACCGCATCCTCCCGGAGGCCCAGGTGCCGGTGTACCAGGAGATGGCAAAGCGCGACGCCGGGTTCTACTCCCAGCTCGAAGCCGCCGGATTCGAGCTGGACTTCGGAGTGGACGGCTCCGGTCTGTTCCTGAAGTACCTGAGGCGCGGCTCCGGCTACTACATCGACGTCGGTGCATCGCAGCTGATCATCGACGGCCGCGTGAAACTCGCCAACGGCCAGGTCAGCAAAATTACCGGCAACGCCGTGATCATGGACAACGGCGATGAACTCGAAGCCGACGTGATCATTTACGCCACCGGTTATGGCTCCATGAACGGCTGGCTCGCCGACCTCGTCTCCCCCGAAGTGGCAGACCAGGTGGGCAAGTGTTGGGGCTACGGCTCCGAGACTCCCAAAGACCCGGGTCCCTGGGAGGGAGAACTGCGCAACATGTGGAAGCCAACCAATGTGGAGAACCTTTGGATTCACGGCGGAAACCTTCACCAGAGCCGGCACTACTCCAAGTACCTCGCCCTGCAGCTCAAGGCCCGCATGGAGGGAATCCCCACCCCCGTGTACAGCCTGCAGCCATCCCACCACACCCGCTGAAGGAGCCCATTGTGAAAGCAGCAAGATTCCACGGACGCAACGACATCAGGATCGACGACGTCCCCGAGCCTGAGGTTAGGCCCGGCACAGTAAAGATCCAGGTGGCATGGTGCGGCATCTGCGGAACCGATCTCCACGAATACTTGGAAGGGCCCATCTTTGTCCCGGCAACCGGACACCCCCATCCCCTGTCAGGGGAAGAAGCCCCCGTCACCATGGGCCACGAATTCTCGGGAACAATCGTGGAGGTCGGCGACGGCGTCCACGCGCTCGCAGTGGGCGACAACGTGGTGGTGGAACCATATTTCGTGTGCGACGAGTGTCCGCCCTGCAAAGCAGGCAACTATCACCTCTGCACCAAGATGGGCTTCATTGGGCTCTCCGGCGGAGGTGGAGGCCTGGGCGGCATGGTGGTTGTGGACACCCGATGGGTCCACAAGGTGGGCAATATCCCGCTGGATCAGGCTGCATTGATCGAGCCCCTGTCTGTGGCCCATCATGCGGTCGCCCGAAGCGGTGCCAAGCCCGGAGATGTTGCCTTGGTGGGTGGCTCCGGACCTATCGGGCTATTGACGGCCGCTGTGTTGAAAAGCCAGGGAGTCACCACAGTTATCAGCGAACTCAGCGCGGCCCGGAAGGACAAAGCCATGTCCAGCGGGGTGGCTGACTATGTCATTGACCCCAGCCAGGAGGACCTGCAGGAACGGCTGCTGGAGCTGACCAACGGCGTGGGCGCGGACGTGGCTTTTGAGTGCGCCGGAGTCAACGCAGTGCTGGACACTCTCCTGACAGCGGTGAAACCCGCGGGCGTGGTGGTGAACGTGTCCATCTGGGGCCGCCCGGCAACAGTTGACATGCAGAAGATCGTGCTGAAGGAGATCGACCTGCGCGGCACCATAGCCTACGTCCGGGATCATGCCGCAGCCATCAAGCTGGTCCAGGAGGGAAAGGTGGATCTGGAGCCCTTCATTACCGCGAAAATCGCGTTGGAAGACCTGGTGAAGCAAGGCTTCAATACGCTCATTCACCACAATGACACCGCAGTGAAGATCCTCGTCCATCCCTAGGCAAGTCCACCCCTAGGCAAGTCCATCCTTAGGCATATCCGCCGGCGGAAGGAGTACCGCGGATTATTGCTCCTCGTTGATGGTGGCCTTGGCCGTTTCGCGCTGGGTGGCGACCCAGCTGGCAAGTACTTTCAGTGCGTCGGCCGAGGGCGTGGATTCCTCGGCAGTGTAGACATTGATGCGCAGCCCTGGATCTGCTGCCAGCTCCAGGGCCTCGTAGCTGAGGTCCAGGTCGCCCACGATGGGATGGTGGAGACGCTTGCGCCCGGTCCGGTGGTACTTCACATCGTGCCGGGCCCACCGCGTACCGAACTCCTCGCTGCGGGTGGAAAGTTCTCCGACGAGATCGCTGAGGTCCTTGTCGTAGGGGTTCCTTCCGGCAGCCGACCGCAGGGCCGCGACAATATCGTCAGCGCTGCGTTCCCAATCAATGAAGAATTCGCGGGCCTTCGGATTGAGGAAAGTGAACCGGGCACTGTTCGGCGGACCGGGACGCTCAGCCATCATGTCCAGGTAGAGAGCCCTCCCCAGCTCGTTGGACGCGAGGACATCACCGCGGTCATTGCGGACCCAAGCGGGCGCCGAACTGATGGCGTCGATGACGCGCTGCACGCTGGGACGCACGGTCTGGGGACTGCTTTTTCGTCGGGCCCGCGGCGACGCCGCCGTGGAGCGGGCCAGATCGAAAAGGTGGGCCGTCTCGGCGTCGTCGAGTTTCAAGGCGCGGGCCAGCCCCTCCAGGACGCTGTCCGAAGCGCCGGAGAGATTACCGCGTTCAAGCCTGATGTAATAGTCCACGCTCATGCCGGCAAGCATCGCCACCTCTTCGCGGCGCAGTCCGGTCACGCGGCGCTTGCCTCCGTACGCGGGCAGGCCTGCCTCCTCCGGAGTGATCCGTGCACGGCGGGAGGTCAGGAATTTGCGAACGTCGTCGCTTAGTGTCATGGCTCTACGCTACGCGGGGGCCGGCCGTGGTGGGAGGCACTGACATTACCCTGAACACGAGTTACTCCCGGAGTGCTTGGAAGTGCTGTTCCATAGAAAGCATGAATACGGAACTTACTCTCAACAACGGCGTCACGATGCCCGCCCTCGGCCTGGGTGTCTTCCAAAGTCCCCCGGAGCAGACAACAGCGGCGGTTGAAGCTGCCCTGGCCACAGGCTACCGGCATATCGACACTGCCGCTGCCTACGGCAACGAGCGGGAAGTCGGACAAGGCATCCGCAACAGCGGCCTGGACCGGTCCGAGGTATTCATCGAAACCAAGGTCTGGGTCAGCGACTACGGCTACGACCAGACGCGGCACGCATGGGAGAAGGCCACGGCCAAACTGGCTGTGGACTATCTCGACCTGCTGATCCTGCACCAGCCCGCTCCCGACCGTTTTGACAAGGTCATCGCCGCGTACAAGGCACTGGAAAGTCTGCTCGCGGAAGGCAAGGTCCGTGCCATCGGCGTCAGCAACTTCATGCCCCACCACCTGAAACAGCTCCTGGCCGCAACGGACGTCGTTCCCGCACTCAACCAGGTGGAACTGCACCCGTACTTCATCCAAGGGAACGTCCAGGAAGCGAACCATGAGCACGGCGTACTCACCCAGGCGTGGTCGCCGATCGGTGGGATCACGTTCTACCCCGGCTGGGGCGAAGCCCGCCGGAACGTGATGGAGGACCCCACCATTGCCGACATCGCCGGCAGGCATGGCAAGAGCCCGGCCCAGGTCATGCTTCGCTGGCACTTGCAGCAGGGCCGGTCAGCCATTCCGAAATCGACCAACCCGGCACGTATCTCCGAGAACTTCGACGTCTTCGACTTCCAACTCAGCCAGGCAGAACTTGGCGCCATCGATGCCCTGGACACCGGCGTCCGCAACGGACCGGACCCTGACGTAGCCCGCGAGGAGCGGTTCGCCATGGTCATTCCTGAAGCCTAGAACCGAGCAAACCTGAAGCCTAAAACCGAACTAAGGAACCGCTATGGAATACCGACTTCTGGGACGCACCGGCGTGCGGGTCAGCCCCCTTTGCCTGGGTGCCATGATGTTCGGCCCCTGGGGCAACAATGACCACGCCGACGCCACCCGGATCATTCACCGGGCCTTGGACGCCGGAATCAACTTCATCGACACCGCGGATGTCTACTCCGGCGGCATCTCTGAAGAGATCGTGGGGCAGGCAATCGAAGGCAGGCGCGACGACGTCTTTCTCGCCACAAAGTTCTTCATGCCCATGGACCCCGACGATCCCAATCAGAGCGGCGGCTCCCGCCGATGGATCATCCGTGAGGTGGAGAACTCCCTGCGCCGTCTCAACACCGACTACATCGACCTTTACCAAGTGCACCGCCCCAGTCCCGATACGGACGTGGAGGAAACACTGGGTGCGCTCACGGACCTGGTCCGTCAGGGCAAGGTCTGCTACATCGGCTCCTCGTCCTACTCAGGATCCCAAATCGTGGAGGCGCAATGGGCGGCGCGGGAACGGAATCTGGAGCGCTTCGTCTCCGAGCAACCGCCCTACTCGATTCTTGCGCGCGGGATCGAAGAAGATGTCCTACCCACCGTTCAGCGCCATGGGATGGGTGCCCTCAGCTACAGTCCGCTGGCCGGCGGCTGGCTCTCGGGCCGATGGCGGAAGGATTCGGCATCGGCGCCCACATCGAGTGCACGTCCGAGCGCCAGGTTCGACATGACGAAGTTCGCGAACCAGCGCAAGCTCGATCTTGTGGAAGACCTGGCACAACTGGCTGAACAGTCCGGGCTTGGTCTTATAGAGCTCGCCATCGCCTTTGTCATCAACCATCCCGGTATCACCTCAGCGATCGTTGGCCCGCGCACCATGGAACAGCTGGAGTCCTACCTTCCGGCGGCCTCGGTCACTCTCACCCCGGACGTTCTGGACCGCATCGACGAGATCGTGGAACCCGGCGTCACGGTCAATCCGGACGACAACAGCTACGGCGCGCACGAACTCAAGCCCCAAGCACGCCGGCGGCACTGACATACAACATCGACGACGGCGCTGCCCGCCACCCGCGGCGGGTGGCGTCGTCGTACGTTTTACGCGGCTGGCTAGGCCCTGAACTCGCGCTCGCGCCTGGCCATCCTCGCCTGCAGCATTCCGAGGCGGGGATCGTCCCCGGCCGCTGCCCGCGCGGCAGCCAACGCTTCGAAATCGTCGGCCCCCACATCACTGGAACCCCATTGCAGGATGAGGTCCGGGTCGCCGCTGGCGCGCACCGAGGCGCTGACGGCCGCGTTGAGTTCTTCGCGGAGGATCTCGATGGCGAGGTTTCCGGAGCGGACCAGGAGCGGAGCACTGTAGGCCTGGAGTGCTTCAGCAATACGGGCCTTCCGCAAATGTTCGGTCACCGTAGAGACATCGGTGATCACAGTCAGTCCGGCGGCGAAACGGTAGGGGTTGGCCTCCAGGACCTTCCCCAGGACGGCACGGATCCGGTGCATCTCGGTGCGGACAGAAGCCGCCGCGCCATCCTCGCCGTGCAAATGGAAGGCCAACTCCTCGGCGCTCCAACCACTCGAACGCGAGGCCAGCAAAGCCAGGATTTCAGCCCGCCGGAGCGTCAACGGCAGCCGCCCACCGCCGTCGACCTCCGCTGTGGGGGTGTCCCCCAACAGGTTGAGCTTCAGCGTGGCGGTTGTTCCCTTGACCGCGCTGGTGGGGTCCGCGCTGGCGGGAACCGTGTGAGGTGCGTGCGGACGGGCTGAGCGCAAAAGCTCCTCGGCCAGCCGTACGGCGCAACGCACCATGCGCAGGCTGTCCGGCGTCACGGAGTCGATGGGCCCGGATACATCCAGAATGCCCAGGATCCGGTTGCTGTGCGGGTCGCGGATGGGAGAAGCGGTGCAGGCCCACTCGTGGTGTGAACGCACGAGGTGCTCGGCTGAAAGGAGCTGTGCCGGCGCCCCCGTAATCAGGGCCTCACTGATGGCATTGGTGCCGATTCCAGACTCCGACCAGTCCGCGCCTTCAACGAATTCCAAGGAATCGGCCTGCCGAAGGGCGTGGCTGCTGCCCACCCGCCACAGCACCTCACCCAGATGGTCCGTGACAATCAGGAGGTGCCGGCCGTCAGCCGATTCATCGGCAAGAAGTTGCGTGAGTGCCGGGATGACAGGCGCCAAAGGATGACCGGCGCCGAGCTTGCGAGCGTCTTCCACCTCGTGGCGCCTGACAGGACTGTGCCGCTCGGGATTGATCCCCAGCGCCAGGGAACGCTGCCAGGACTCCAGGAGGGACTGCGGAATGTGGGGATCAGGACGACCCGAAATGGTGGCTTCGTGGGCTTTGCGAAGGATGCGGGCGTACTCCGAAGGAGCGGAAAGCCTCAGGCCATCCTTGCGCGCTGCAGCGGCAGTGACACTTGGCATGCAGTTTTCCTCCAATTCGCCATCGAATTGCGCGGACCCCGTTCCACGAGCGTGCGCCGCCTTCCCAGTGTAGACCGGGCAATCCCCGGATGTGGTGCGGGTCACGCCCATCACCGGCATTTACCCGGGGCCGGGCCTCTGCGGAATACGGCCCCATTCTGCATTCATGCTTCTCATATAGGATGCAGGAAGAATGGCTACGCGTCAGCGGGCAACAGAGCCTGGAGGGGTCCAGTCGGCTCGCCACTATCCATACCTGGAAATCCCATTGCGGAACTTCAATGGTGGAACGCGCTGACGTGTCCGGAAACAGGCGCAATTGCCATTCCAGCCGACACCGGTTTTGAAAACGCTATGGGGGCGATACAGAACGATGAAAACCACACGGAAGTACCTTTTATTGCCTTCGGGCAGCACCAGGCAGGCTTTCACCGGTGAAATGCCGTGACCGGGCATCCCGGGAAATTGCCTGTCAATCCGTCGGATGAAGAACTGATTTCTTCCGTCCACGACCAGGACGCCGCGGCCATCGAAGAGCTCTACCGGCGCCATGCCCCTTCCGGGCTCTCTTACGCCAAGAGGCTCTTGGGCAACGACTTCGACGCCGATGACATCAGCTCCGAGGCTTTCCTCAAGGTCATTCACGCCATCCAGCGGGGAAACGGACCGGATGGACCATTCCGTCCCTATCTCCTGCGGGCCATCAAGACCACCGCTGCAGACCACTGGTCAGCACGGTCCCGCCAGGAACTTGTGGAGGAGCCGATAGAGCTTCCGCACGACGAGGACGGCTACGAGCAGATCCTGCACGAGAAGGACCGGGAACTGGCTGGTGCTGCCTTCGCGTCCCTGCCGGCCCGTTGGCAGACCGTGTTGTGGCATGTGGACGTCGAGGGCGAACGGCCCCGCCAGGTAGGCCCGTTGCTGGGCCTGGAACCCAACGCCGTTTCAGCCATCGCCGCCCGGGCCCGCAAGGGGCTCCGGCTCGCTTACCTGGAAGCGTACGTGGACTCCTCCCTCGATGAAACGTGCAAGCCGTATGTGCCGCTCCTGGCCAAGTCGGTGGTTGACGGATTGTCCCCGTTTGACGACGTGCGCCTGCAGAAGCACCTCGATAAATGCCTCGCCTGCACCTCAGCTGCCGTGGCTTTGATGGACGTGCGATCCACCATGCGCCGGGCTGTCGCGCCCTGGCTTGTGGGACCGGCCGCTGTACCCGTGATGCTTGCTCCCGGAGCTGTGGCCTTGCCCGGCACGGGCACCCCGCCAGGCACACAGGTTCCGGGAGCCCAAGGCGCCACCGGTTCCGCTGCGCACTCCGCAGGAATGGGAATCGGGGCGTGGGCGGCGGCCATCGCTGTGGTTGCCTGCGTGGCAACCGGAGCCATCGCCGTCACGACGGGCTTGGGCTCAAGCCCATCAGCTACGGATGCGGCGAATTCGCCAGCAGAATCGGGACCCCTTGGAGCGCCTCCGGCAGGAAACAACTTTGCGGACGGTGGCGCGGGCAGCGCCGGGGTCCCGCAGGAAGGTCCGGACGCGGATCACACCGTGATCTGGCTGGACCAGCCAGCTGCCAAAGCACTCCAGGTCCCGCTGCCTGTATCCATCCGCCCGATTCCATCGGACTCACCCACCGGTTCGACGCCGCAGACCACCCCAAGGCGCGAACCCGGGTTCTCACCGCAAGGGACTATGGCCGCACCGACCATCGCCGTTCCCACGCCGGGTTCCTCCCCGACTTCCCTGCCCACCAGCACACCCCTGCCCACAAACCCCACACCTGCGCCGAGCCCCAGCGAAACGCAGCAGCCGAGCCCCACCCAAACCCAACAGCCGACGCCCAGCGTAGATCCAACCCCCTCGCCCACCAGCACAACCGTGCCAACACCTACGCCTACTCCCACTCCCACTCCCACCGTCACACCAGGGGAACCCTGCCCCTGGTGGTGGTGGTTCTGCACCGCGTAGCTCCCGCAGTCCCCTGAGAAGGACTGAATAAAAAAACTTTCGATTTCCCGCGTCACGTTTTTAAGTGACAGCCGTATACATCGTGAAGGGCGTGTGCCCTGACTCCGTTTCATCGGCGAACCGTTCAAAGTAACGGCGCCGACTCCTGTGTGCCTGCCGGTTAGCCGGGCGCATCACAGTTGTGCCGAAACGGCATCAAAGAGGCTTTGGGAGGCAAACCAGACCGAATTGTTGATGGCTCGCGCCCAGACGCGGGCTACGGAAGTGAAAGTTTACGGCCCGGCGATGCCCATCGCCGGGTCATGGGGGGTGGCTCTTGCGTGCAGGATCTAACGGCTACGGAGCGCCCGAATCTCTGGGAGCGGAAGGTTCTGCTCCCACCGGACACCTTAAAGGGGTGCAGTAATTGGCTGACGGCACTAACCGACTCAGCGGCGGGACGACAGGTCCCGCCGTCGGTGCAGATCAACGACATATACACAGGCCGGCCGGGCTTCCTGCCCGACGCCGGCCAAGGACCGGCAAAGGCAGGCGCGGCGGCAGGCAGGCTTTGGCACTCTTGGCGAGCAGCGCCGTCGTCGCCGGTTTGTTTACCGGAGGTGCGCTGACTTTGTCGGCAGGCCCGGCCACGGCAGCAGATGCGTTGAGCTGTGGGGCCGTGTACTCAGTTCAGGGCAGCGGCAACCGCAACTTGTGGCTCGTCAACACCGCGACAGGGACGCAGACCAGCGTGGCGAACTTCACCATTGCCGGATCCAACCAAAACCTGAATGGTCTTGGCATTGCAGCCGATGGCAGTGCTGCCATCGGCGTCCTGCCCAACAGCAACGACACCGGCCGGACCATCTACCGCCACGACCGGGCGTCCAACACCACCTCGGTCCTGGGCGCGGGCGAAGCAGGAACTCCCGTCACCCACGGTGCCATCAATCCTGAAAACGGCTTCTACTACTACGGCGGATTCACCGGAAACACGATCCGCGTTTACGGGTTCGACACCGTCAACAATGTCTCAATCGGCCTGGTGGCCAGCGGTGACATCCCCAATGCCGGAGCCAACGGCGACTGGGCTTTCGACAAACAGGGCCGCCTGTACGTGATGGGCGGTGGGTCAACCCACAGCATCCTCTCTGTCATCCAGCAGGAGATACCCACGGCAGCGGGCGCATCCGTTGCCGTGACGGCCAACCAGCTGGTCTCAATCGCCACCCCGCAGCCCATCAACGGCATCGCGTTTGGTGGAGACGGCCTGGTCTATCTGGGCAGCTCGGACACCCTCCGCCAAGTGGACCCCATCTCCGGCGAAGTCCTGAGTTCCAAGCCCTTCTCCCAGGCCGGTTCCGTGGACCTGGGCTCCTGTGCAACCCCCAACACCATCACGGTCAAGAAAGACTTCCCGCACGGCCGCGTCGCCCCTGCCGACCAGGCCACACTCACCCTGACGGGTGACGGTCTTCCGGTATCCGGCGTTCAAGCCACCACCGCCGGCACTGAGAACGGACTTCAGGTCCAGCCCGGCGAAGTAGTGGGCCCGGTCTTCGGCCGCACAGGAACCACATATGCCATTTCCGAGTCCGGCAGCACGGGCGTGGGATACGCCTCAAGCTGGTCGTGCATCAATGAAAACAACGGTGCTCCGATCTCCAGCGGCACAGGAACCAGCGGCAGCTTCACCATGCCCGCAGCTGGATCCGATGGGGTTGCTGTGCTCTGCACGTTCACCAACGCCGCACGAATCACGGATCTGGTCCTCGACAAGAAGGCCGGCGCCCCCAGCGGGAACACAGCCGGCTCCACTGTCCCTTACACCTTTGACGTCACCAACACCGGAACCGTCCCGCTGGAAACAGTCAGCGTAAACGATCCCCTGGTGGGAGCAGTCACATGCCCTCCCGGCCCCCTGGCCGTCGGAGCGACCGTCACCTGCACGGCTCCGCCCTACCAACTCACCCAGGACGATGTCACTGCCGGCCAAGTGATCAACAAGGCCACAGCCACCGGAACGGTAGCCGGTTTGCCTGACGCTACGGACGACGATTCCACCACGACGCCGATCGCGTCCGCACCGGCGCTGACCCTGAAAAAGAGTGCCGGCACGCCGGTTGATGTCAACAATTCGGGTCTGACCGACGCCGGAGACACCATCGCGTACACGTTCCTGGTGACCAACAGCGGCAACTTGCCGGTCTCCGGCGTCGTCATCAATGACAAGTTGCTGAGCGGCCGGAACCCGGCAATCGCAGTAAGCTGCGAGGCCACATCACTTGCCCCTGGCGCCTCCACGAACTGCAAGGCTGATCAGCCCTACACCATCACCGAAGCAGACGAAACGGCCGGCAAGGTGCTCAATACTGCCACGGCCCAGGGCACCGATCCCCGCAACCAGCCTGTAGTTTCCAACGAAGACAGCACCGAAACCCCGGTCAGCGCTCCCGCACCGTCGCTGTCCATCGAGAAGACTGCCGGCACGCCGGTGGACAAGAACAACTCGGGCATCACGGACGCCGGAGACACCATTGCGTACACCTTCGTGGTCACCAACACCGGCAATATCCCGTTGCATGACGTCAAGGTCAACGATCCAAAAATCGGTTCCGTCACGTGCGAAAAGAACGCTCTTTCACCCGGCGAGAGCATCAGCTGCACGGGCGACGCCCCGTACGTTGTGACCACCGTGGATGAGCTTCACGGTTCGGTGGACAACACCGCCACGTCTACCGGTACGGATCCCGACGGCGACCCCGTCACCTCCCCTCCGGACACCACCACCACCAAGGTCACGGTTCCCGCCCCGTCCCTGTCCTTGGAGAAGTTTGCCGCGGCTCCGGTGGATGTGAACAATTCCGGGATCACTGATGCCGGAGACACCATCGCGTACACGTTCACGGTCACCAACACCGGCAACGTCCCGGTAACCGCCGTGGAAGTGGTGGATCCGCTTGCGGGCGCCGTCACCTGCAAAGTCACGGAGCTGGCTCCAGGCGCAACAACCGACTGTGCCGCCGATGCACCGTACGTTGTGACATCAGCCGATGAAGCAGCACACGTAGTGCGTAACACCGCCCACGCCGAGGGCATGGACCCCGACACGGAAAAGGTTGTCTCCGACCCGGATACCACCAACACTCCAGTCACCGAGCAGGCCCCGGCCCTGACCCTTGAGAAGTCCGCAGGGGCCATCAAGGACGCCAACGCCTCGGGCATCATCGATGCCGGAGACACCATCGACTACACCTTCGTGGTCACCAACGACGGCAATGTACCGGTCCGCCAGATCACAGTGAACGATCCCCTGGCCGGTGCGGTGACCTGTGAAGCCGTCGATCTCGCTGTGGGGGCATCCACTCACTGCAGGGCAACTGCACCCTACGTGCTCACCCAGGCTGACGTGGATGCGGGCAAGGTCCACAACGTGGCTACGGCCACCGGAACCGACCCCGACAACCAGCCCACCACCTCGAATGAAGACTCGACCACCACGAACGTGCCGCACGCTGCTGCACTGGTGATCGAAAAGTCTGCTGCACTGGTTGATGCCGACGGCGACAACCTCGCCGACGCCGGGGAAACGGTCAACTACACGTTCGCGGTGACCAACACCGGGACGGTGACGCTGAACGACGTCGCGGTTGACGATCCGATGCTCGGCAACGCCGGGGTCACCATCGAATGCCCGACGACGAGCCTCGCCCCGGGAGAAACGGTGACCTGCACCGCTGCCTACAAGGTGCAGGCCAAGGATGTGGAGTCCGGTCAGCCGATCCGGAACGTGGCCGGCGCCAAGGCAGTCGGCCCCGATGGCGACGTTTCCTCACCCACGGACTCTGCTGAAACCCCGGTTGGTCCCAAGGCCCAGCCGGCACCGTTGGCCGTCACCGGTGGCGTTTCGTTCCTGGTGGCCGGCATCGGCGCAGTACTCCTGGCCGCAGGCGTGGTGCTGGCTGTGATGACCCGCCGGCGTCGCGCATGACAGAAAGCTGATGCTCGCTCATTGAGCTGAAGCCGCACACTTCCCGGGTGCCCGCCGGGAACACGAAGCGACGGCCGGATCACGTCCCCCCGACTCCCGGCCGTCGCTTTCGTGCATCAACTTCGAACGAGGAAAAGATGGCCATCACCACCCATTCACCCGCCTCGCTTGCCGCGTGGGAGTCCACGTTGGCTGCCCGGACCGAGCTTTGCCTCTCCGTGACGGGGATCCACCGGGGAAAGCTGACCCTTTACGCAGGCCCGCATCACACCGGCCGCAGCCCTGTGGCTGTCCTGGATCTGCCCGGCACCGGCACCTATATCAGCCGCCCGGCGAACGGCGGAATAGAGCGCTGGATTGCAGGCATTCTGGAAGCTGCCCAATCCATTACGAACAGGACCCCGGAATCACGACACGTTCCGGCAATTGTTCCCACTCAATTGATGTGAGGCTGTCCAAATGGGGGACGAGAGACAGCCGTAGTCGGAGGGCAACGCCCTTGCTGACCAATCACGGAGCACCGACTGGCCTTTGGACGACGAAGCCAGCGGCGCCTTCGGCTGCTTTCCCCCTTCCCCGGCAGCAGCCGGTGTGGCCGGCCTGACTATTAACGCCCTCAGGTCCGGCCACACAACCTTTTGTCATGGGATGTTGACTTGACTCCGGTGGCTGTATTCTCTATTTGAGCCACGTCTGGATGGCCTTTTTTCTGGGGGAATTTTGACTCATTCACAACCCGCGATGCTGCGCGCCCACCTCACCTCCTGGGGGCTCGGTGCGCTGGCACTCGGGACCGCCGTCCTGCTTTCGGCGTGCACCATGCTCCCGCTGCCACTCTCAGCGCCGGCCGGGACCTCCAAACCACCCGCCTCCAGCGAGGCGCCCCCGCGTAACAAGGAAACCGCGACGGCGGCCTGGGAAGTTGCGCTGGATCCCATCGGCCAGCCTGTGGTGGCCGACGGCGTGGCCTTGGTTTACACCCGCGGTACCGAAGGCGTGGAGGCGCACGCCCTTTCCGTGGCTACGGGCAAGGAATTGTGGAAGCAGCCGGTTCATCCGGGATACGACGCTCCGGGGAACCCGTTGAAACCTGCCCTGACAAGGACAGCTTCGGGGAAAAGCGCCGCGATCTTCCTGCAGGCTGCCGCCGCTCCGGCGGACTTCGACACTGACGTCGTCTGGTGGACTTCGCCTGTCGCCTTTGACCTGGGCACCGGCAAAGAGCTCTACCGCGGAAGGCCTGAACTGGTCAGTACGCGCCCTTTCGCCTGTGACGATCTCTTCGACATGTGCTTTATCGCCTTTGACGACTCAGCGCAGTCAGTTGAACACTGGGTGGACTTGGAATCCGGCGATGAGTCCGGCGGCGCCGACATCAACGATCTCACCGGTGTCTTCCAGCCAGTAGGCAAAGAACTGTATGCGGTGGAAAAAGACGGTGTCGAAAAGCTGGCTCGCGTCTCTTACGGCGAGGTCAAGTGGCAGGTCGAGGTAGAGAAGGTCTTTGGAAAAGGTGCCTCCACCGATTTGGGTTGGCATTTCACGTACTCCGAGAAGCTTGATCTCTACGTGGGCTCGGTCGGAATCAATCCCACGGGTGTCGACCCCGAAAAATTCCCGGAAAACTCCTTGTCGGTAAACCTTCGCGATTCTACTAAAACCGTCGGTTTCCGAGCCTCCAGCGGACGGGTTTTGTGGACAGCGGATGCCTCCACACTCCAATGCTCAAAGACAATGAGTGCCGGTGACACCAAGATGGGCAATGGAACTGCATTGCCCATACGGTGCGAATACGTGGACGGCTACATCGAGTTTCCCGCGGGCAAATACCGTGGCGCCCGATCCAAAGTAGTGGGCTACGATCCCCTGACCGGCGAAGCATCCTGGGAAAGCAAACCTGTCTATGTCTACAGCTGGGACGAGTACGGCCTCATCCCTTCAGCAAGCCACGGTGAGTTCCTGATTGCAGGCACGTTCTGGGACTCAAACCTGGTAGACACCCGCACCGGGAAGCCCCGCGGGGCAGGTTTCGACGACGGCTTCATCTGTTGGAAGAACGCAACATACACCGTTCCACCGAACGGACCCTATAAGGATCGGCCGGGCGGAGAAATAGGCGCTGGCACTCAAACGGCCTTCCCGTGTCTGAAGGGGGGCTCGGCTACCCTGGCCTTTACCTACGGCGCATTGACCGACGTGACCACCACGGATCAGGACATGGCAGTGATCTCACTGGAAGGAAAAGTGGCCGGGTACAAGCTCCTTAAGGAATTCGTCTAGCCCTTGAAAACCGGCGCCCGCTTCTCCTGGAACGCCCGGAAACCCTCGGCGTAGTCGTCGGTCTTGCACAGGCGTGCCTGCTCGGCGTTCTCCTCCACCATGGAATCCCACAGCCCCAGGCGTTGGTCGCGGATGTGGGCAACAAGCTCCTTGGACGCAACAAACGCCTGGGTCGCCCCAACAGCCACCCGCGAAACAATGGCCCGCGTTTCATCCAGCAAAACATCCGCGGGCATCGCCCGGCTGAACATCCCCTGGGCCACGGCTTCGGCCCCTGAGATCAGATCTGCGGTGTAGATCAAATCCAGGGTGCGGTGCATGCCCAGGCGCTCAGCGAAATACCAGTGCCCGCCCGAATCCAGGGTTGCGCCCAGCTTCGCGAACGGAGACCCGAACTTGGCATTCTCCGCTACATAGACCACATCGGTGGCCAGGAGCAGCCCCAGCCCGACTCCCAGACAGGCGCCATGCGCGGCAGCAAATGTGGGGGCCGGGAACGCTGCCATCTTCTTCAACAGCGGCTCCACGAGTCCCCCGAGATACGCCTGTGCGTCATCGGTTTCAGGAGTCACGGCGGCTATGTCGCGGCCGGCGCAGAAGGCCCGGCCCTCGCCGCGAAGCAGCAGCGCCCGCACTTCGCCGCGCGAGGCGGCGGCAGCAGCGTCGTCGTACGCCTTATCCAGTTCTGCCAGCGCGTCCTCGTTGAGCGAGTTCAGCTTTTCGGGGGCATTGAGGACAATTTCGGCAATGCCGTTGGCAATGGAGAGCTCGATCATGGGACTCCTTAGACGTCGAAGTCGACGGTAACTTCTTCGCTGGTGGGGTGGGACTGGCAGGTGAGGACGTAGCCCTTGTCCAGTTCGTCCTGTTCAAGGGCGTAGTTCTCGTCCATGGTCACCGTACCGGTGATCAACTTGGCGCGGCAGGTGCCGCACACGCCGCCGGCGCAGGCAAAAGGAACATCCGGGCGGACCCGAAGGGCTGCGTTGAGGATGGACTCGCGGGCGTGCGTGGGGCTGGCGACGTCGCCGGTGAGGCCATCCAGCGTGAACGTGATCTTGTAGGTGTCCTGCGACTCGTCCTCCACAACAGGGCGGCCGGCGTTGCCCTCGGGACGGTCCGGACGGCCAGTAGTGAACAACTCGAAGCGCACGTGCTCCGGCTCAACACCGCGGGCGGCCAGGGTATCCCGGCACAACTGGACCAGCTCGAACGGCCCACACAGGAACCATTCATCAACATCCTCGGCGTGAATCGCCGACGACAACAGGGCCTGCAGCTTCTCCGAATCAATGCGGCCGGTCATCAGCGGCGCGATCCGCTGCTCCCGGGACAGCACGTGGTGCAGTGCAAGGCGGGTGGGGTACTTGTCCTTCAGGTCCGCCAGTTCCTCCAGGAACATGACATCCATGGCAGCCTTGTTCGCGTACACGAGGTCGAACGTGGTTTCCGGATTGGCCGCCAGCAGCGTGCGCGCAATCGCGATCACCGGCGTAATGCCCGAACCAGCGGCGATCGCCACAAAGTTGCCCGGCTCCCCCGCGAGCTCCTCCGGGTGGTTCATGGAGTTCATCACGTTGTGCTGGACCGACGCGCCATCCTTGCCGTGCCGCGAAATGAACGCACCCTGGGGGCTCATGACATCCAAGACGTCCCCGGCCTTCAGCTCGGCATTCGCCCACGTTGAAAACAGGCCGCCCAGGTCCTTCTTGATGGCCACACGGATCTCGCTGCTGCCGTCCTCGAAGCTGCGCGGCTCTGCGCAGATCGAGTAGCTGCGGCGGACCTCATGGGGTTCACCATCCTCATCCGGAAGCGTGGTGCGCAAGGCAACGTACTGGCCGGGAAGGTAGTCATACTGGCCCGCCAACTCCGCCGGGACACCGAACGTGACCTCGATGGCATCATCCGTGAGGCGCCGGACTTCCGCGACGGTCAGATTGTGGAAAGACGCACGACGGCGGCTGGCCGTCTGTGTTTCGGTGGTCATGGCTGCTTCCTTAGAGGACTTTGAAGTAGTCGAACGGTTCCTTGCAGTCCTGGCAGACAAACAGCGCCTTGCAGGAAGTGGAACCAAAGCGGGTGAGTTCCTTCGTATTGAGTGAGGAACACTGGGGGCATTTCACGGCAAGGCTCAGGCGGACGGGACCAGAGTGGCCGCCGGCTGCAGCCCTGCCGCTGGGCGGAGCAATCCCGTACTCCTCCAGCTTTGCCTTGCCGGATTCGGTCATCCAGTCAGTGGTCCATGCCGGCGACAACACCAGGTTGATGTGAACGCTCGCGTAGCCCTCTTTCTCGAAAGCCTTGCGAAGGTCGTCTCCAATGGCGTCCATCGCGGGGCAGCCCGAGTACGTGGGCGTGATGGTGACCTCGACGGCGGTACTTGCCGGGCCGCCGTCGTACTTGCCGTCAGCGGTGGCCGCCTCAGGCGACTGAACAACCCGCACGCCGCGCAGGATCCCAAGGTCCTCGATGGTGAGGACCGGGATCTCCGGATCGCAGACCGTGGACGCGATGTCCCAGGCCCTCTCCTCCTGAGTGCGTACCTGCGTCCGTGACAGAGTCGTCATGCTGCTCACCAGCTCGCGCCGGGGTGCTCGCGGGCCAGAACCTGCATTTCGGCCAGGATGTAGCCCATGAACTCGGAGTGCTTCCCGCGCCGGCCGCCACCGGGCGCCTGTGGGACACCGGGAATGTCCAGCTCGGCCTCAGCCAGGATCTGCCCCGTGAGCCGGTCAAACTCGTCGCGAAGGGAGGAAGGCTGGACCGTCACGCCGGATTCGGACAGGCGGGTGGTGAGTTCGTCGTCCTCGAAGAGTTCGTCCACGTACGGCCACACGAGCTTGAAGCCCTGAATGATCCTGGCGCGGGACTCATCGGTCCCGCCGGCAAGGCGCAACACCCACTGGGCACTGTGGTCGCGGTGGTAATCCACTTCCTTGACAGCCTTGGCAGAGATGGCGGCGATGGTGGAATCCGTGGACTCCATCAGCCGGCTGTACAGCTCGTACTGGTAGAAGCTCACGATGAACTGGCGGGCAATGGTGACGGCGAAGTCCCCGTTGGGCTGCTCAAAAAGGTGAGCCGAGCGGAACTCGTGCTCGCGGCGGAAGTAGGCAAGGTCATCCTCGGACTTGTCCCAGGCGGCTCCGGCGTAAGTCAGGAAGGAGCGTGCGTGGCCCAGCTGGTCCAGTGCAATGTTGCCAAGGGCGATGTCCTCCTCGAGCTCCGGCGCACGGGAAATCCAGTGGCCCAGGCGTTGGGCGAGGATCAGACCGTCATCGCCCAAACGAAGGGCAAACCCAGCGACGTCCTCACTCGGCTTGACCTGTCCGCGGCTGATTTCCAGCGCGATGTCCTCGGGGCGCAGCGCGTTGCCCGGCGTGATGCGGGTGGCGCTGGCCGAACCGTCTCCGGAAGCCCCGGCTCCGTGAACGCCGACGGAGATATCGCCGTGTCCCTCGATTGCGAAGTCAGTGTCTTTGGTGCTCACAGGTGCTTCACGCCTTCGCTCTTGGTGTAGTAGGTGGCGTGGCGGTAATCCTTGCCCTGCGGGGACTCGAAGAAGGCACCCTTGGCGTCGGGATCGCTGGAGGAAATCGCCTCGGCCGGGACCACCCAAATGGAGACGCCCTCGTTGCGGCGGGTGTAAAGGTCGCGGGCGTTCCGGAGGGCCATCGCCGCATCCGGGGCGTGCAAGGAACCTGCGTGCACGTGGGACAGGCCACGGCTTGAACGCACGAAGACCTCCCACAAGGACCACGGGTGCTCTTCCTTGGCGCCGCCGGTGGTGCCGCCCGGGCGCGCGGCGGGGGCCGTCGTCGTGCTTTCTGCGTTGGCAGCCGCCACCTTGGGGGCTTCGCGCTTGATCTCGCTGGCGGCGCTTGCCGGTTCTTCCGGGTTACCGTGGGGAGCCATTATGCTGCGTTCACTTTCTCTGCTTGCTTGCGGGCGTAGGCCACTGCTGCTTCCCGAACCCAGGCACCGTTTTCGTGTGCCTCGCGGCGGCGCTCGATGCGCTGCGAGTTACAGGGACCGCGGCCGGCCAGGACTTCCTTGAACTCATTCCAGTCCAGGGGTCCGTGCTCCCACTTCTTGGTTTCTTCGTTGAAACGGATGTCCTTGTCCGGGAGGGTGAGGCCCAGGACCTTGACCTGCTCCACCATCATGCCGACGAACCGGCTGCGCAGCTCGTCGTTGCTGAAGCGTTTGATGTTCCAGGCCATGGACTGCTTGGAGTTCGGTGAATCGTCATCCGGCGGCCCGAACATCATCAGCGACGGCGCGTACCAGCGGTTCACGGCGTCCTGGGCCATCTGCTTCTGCGCAGGCGTGCCGTTGGACAGCTCCAGCAGGATTTCAAAACCCTGGCGCTGGTGGAATGACTCTTCCTTGCAGATGCGCACCATTGCGCGACCATAAGGACCGTACGAGGCACGGCACAGGGGCACCTGGTTGCAGATGGCGGCGCCATCCACCAGCCAGCCAATGGCCCCCATGTCTGCCCAGGAAATCGTGGGGTAGTTGAAGATGGAGGAGTACCGGGCTTTGCCTGCAATCAGGTCTTCCATCATCTGGTCCCTGCTCTGCCCCAGCGTCTCTGCTGCGGAGTACAGGTACAGGCCGTGGCCCGCCTCATCCTGGACCTTTGCCATAAGGATGGACTTGCGCTTCAGGCTGGGTGCGCGCGTGATCCAGTTGGCTTCCGGCTGCATGCCGATGATTTCCGAGTGTGCGTGCTGCGAGATCTGGCGCAGCAACGTCTTGCGGTAAGCCGCAGGCATCCAGTCACGCGGTTCGATGCGTGAGTCTTCCGAAATGATGCGATCAAAATACGCCTGTCCGGCCGCCTCCCGCTCCTGCTCTTCCGGGGACAGCTCAGCGGGCACTGACTGCAGATTCTGCGATGCCATGGTTGCTCCTAATAAATTACCGACCGTTCGTTCAGAATATGCGGAGCGGGTGAATTCAGTCAAGCGTTCACAGGAAGGCCGCGCGACCCGTTGATGACTGTTCCGGAGGCCTGGCGTTGTTGACAAGGCTCCTGAGATTCCCCGTGTTAACTTGGGATGGGGCCTCAACCGCCCCACGCCAACGCAAGAAAAGAGCCCTACGTGCAATCGCCCCAGCCCTTCAGAATCCTCACCGTCTGCACCGGAAACATCTGCCGCTCCCCCGTGGCCGAGAGGTTGCTCCAGGCTGGGCTCAACCAGGTAAGTCCCGGATCATTCGAGGTCCGCAGCGCCGGCACACGGGCCATGGTGGGCGAACCCATCCAGCCCCTGTCCGCGCAGATCATCAGCACCTTCCGCGGGACGCCGGAGGATTTCGCCGCCCGGCAACTGAACCAGAAAATCCTCCGGGAAACCGACCTGGTGCTGGCCATGACGTCCAAACACCGCGGCGAAGTGCTCCAATTGGACGCCTCCCTGCTCAAACGCACCTTCACCGTCCGGGAATTTGCGCGCATGTTGGCCGTCCTGGAGACCCGCGACGACGCTCCCGCCACCGGGGACATCGTTGACTTCTGGCGGGCCCTCCCCGCCCGGGCAGCATCTGTCCGGCACCTGGCACTGCCGTCCGATCCTGCCGACAACGACGTGGTAGACCCCTACCGACGAGCGGAAGAGGTCTACCACCAGATGGAGGATCAGTTGGCCCCGGCCATCCTGGGGATCCTCCGGTTTGCGCGCCTGACGGCGCCGGCCAGCTAACAGCTGCTAGTTGAGGGCAATCACCAGCATCTGGTTGGTGCCCGGAATGCAGGTCTGAAGGACTACTGCAGGGAATCCGCCGAACACTGCTGCTACATCGTTGGTGGTTCCCGGGTTGGGCACCTGGCCCCTGCCTGTGGCCGTGAAGGTTCCGTAACCAGGAATGGAAACAGTCTCCCCGACCCCGATCCCCGAGAACCGGGCCCATCCTCCGCAGAAATCATGCTCGGTGATGAACACGGCGTAGGCGTTGGTTGGCGTGTAGTTGATCGGCCCGATGCACGCGTCCACCAGTGATTGGCCACCGGCGCCTGCCACGTAAATCGTCCGGACAGCCGGGGCTGGTGCCGGCGCGGGTGCTGGTGCCGGTGCCGGTGCTGGTGCCGCCACGACGGCGGGGGCGGCTGCAGCCTGGGCCTGTGCAACCGGGGCCTGCACTGCGGCCGGCGCGGCGACGGGAGCAACAGGCGGTCCCGTCAGCTTAAGGACCTGGCCCGGGACGATCACCGAGTAGGCACCCAGGCCGTTCGCAGCCAACATGGCGTTGACGTCCACGCCGAACCTTGCGGCAATGGAGCCCACTGTGTCACCCGATGCCACGGTATAAAGGTTGGGATCACCGGCGGGAGCGGCAGGTGCGGGATCGGCAGCCGGAACTGGTTCGGCGGCCGCTGCAGGGACGGCGGCAGGCTCAGCGGCAGGAGCTGCCGCCGGTACCTCGGCAGCCGGAGCCACTTGGGTTGCCGGATCCTGTGACGGTGCTGCCGAAGCAGGATCGGCGGCAGGGGCAGAGGGCACTGCCTCCGGCGCAGCCGCTTGTTCATTCGACACTGATTGCTGCTCGCTGCCGGCCGGGTGCGTGGCCCAATTGACCACCCCGAAAAGCAGGGGGATCAACGCCAATAATGCAAGCACGGCACCGGCAATCATGAGCTTTGATTTGCTGAACGGCGTTTGCCGGCCAACGCCATTGTTCTTGTTGAGGGACGTTTGGAAATCTACATCGTTCATGTTCATGGGAACCCCGGGACTCCATGGCTCGGACCGCGCGTGGGAGCCGTTGCGGCCCTGGTGCAGATAGCGCAGCTATGTATTGGGAAGAGCACCGCCGCACAAGGGCGGGGTGCGATCCACCGCTGAGCCGGAGGAACGGAATTGCAATAAACCCCTGCGAATTCAAATATAGGAATTGTGTATTGCCCGCTGCACGAGTAGGAGCTACTCGACTTTCCCGGTAGCGGAAGCACGGAGCTGTCAGGTATTACGCAGATTCAAGGAATGGACTACTTGGCAGTACTCGGACCCGGTTTACGGGAGTACATGGAGTCATGCCCGCTTCACAGGCCATTTATTGTGCCCTGAATGCGTGGTTTCAGCGTATGCTCTCCTCAGCGCAGCTAAGACGGCGTTGTTCGCTTTGGGGTGGGGCCACTTTTGAAGGCAGGGGTTCAGTGGCGGGAGTGAAGCACGAGGTACTTTCGAAGCGCTCGTGGTCAGGACACGGTCTGCCGTTTTTCCTGATTGCTGTCGCCTTTTGTGCGGTGGTGCTGGCCGTTGGCCTGGGAAGCGGAAACGGCACACCTACTGCCCAGCTGGCAGGTGACCTGGCGATCCTCACAGCCGTGCTGACCGCCCTTACCACCCACACCCGCGCAGCCCTCAAAAGGCGTGACAACACCACAGGCCGATGGTTCGTTGTTGCGGGGCTGGCTCTTTGGTCCGCCGGACAAGCCATCTGGACCTTCAATGGCATCACACTGGATCACAACTACCCTTTCCCGTCGTTCGCCGACGTCGGTTTTGTCTGGTACGCGCTGCCGTCCTCCATCGGCTTGGTGCTGCTGTTGCGCGGACAGGGGCTGCGGCTGCCATTGCGCCGCGCCATCCTTGACGCGGGTGTGGTGGCAACTGCCACGTTCTTCATCGCCTGGAGCGCCGTCCTTGGGCCCCTTGCCGGTGCCCAAAACACTGACACGTTTGCCCGCATAACCCAGATGGCCTACCCGATCGCGGACGTCTTCATGGTCTCCGTGGTCATCGTCCTCACCATGCGCGCAGCCCGCGGCCGCCGGTTGCCGTGGCTAAGCCTGGGCATCGGTTTCTGGATCCTTGCCCTCACGGACCTTGCCTACATGCGGCTCACCTTGGAAGGCATTTCCGGTGTCACCGGCTCACCCCTGGCCTTGGGGTGGGTGCTCGCCTTCCTCCTGGTGGCGTTGAGCCCCCTGATTCCGGAAACGGACAGCGCACGCAAGGATGGTCGCGGCTACGCGGCAGCGCTCGAGCTGCTCCCCTACCTCCCCGTCTTCAGCGCCGTGTTCTTTTCCAGGACCGGTCCCATCGGCGCTGACCGCGTCCTGCTTGTCACCGGCCTGCTGGTGCTGGGGTTCGTCATAGTGCGCCAGGTGCTGATCGTCGTCGAAAACGTGACTCTCACGCGCGACCTCGAGTCGAAAGTGGCCGAACGCACGGCCGAACTTGAAGGGCTGGGAGCGATCGTCAATTCCTCCGGGGACGCGATCGTTGGCGAAAGCCTGGACGGCGTCATCACCAGTTGGAACCCCGGCGCGGAGAAGATCTTTGGTTACCCGGCGTCCGCGGTGATCGGCAGCAAAGGCGACTTCTTCATCCCGGCGGAGGTGCGGGAGAAGGAACGCCTCGCCCTGGAAACCACCGCCCTGACCGGGGACGTCCAGAACTACGAAACGCAACGCAAACGGGGCGACGGCGCCACCATCCCCGTATCCGTCACCCTCTCACCGGTCCGGAGCGCGTCCGGGATACGCGGTGTGGCCTTCATTTCGCGTGACATCACAGAGCGCAAAGCCGTGGAATCCGAACTCCTGGCCGCACGTGAAGCAGCACTGGAATCGAGCAGGCTCAAGTCCGAATTCCTCGCCACCATGAGCCACGAGATCCGCACGCCGCTCAATGCCGTGATCGGTCTGACCTCATTGATGATGGACACGCCCCTCAGCGAGGGCCAACGGCAATACGCCCAAGGTGTGAAGGGCGCCGGCGAAGTCCTCCTCACGCTGATCAACGACATCCTGGACTTCTCCAAACTCGAAGCCGGGAAAGTGGACCTGGAAGTCACCGCCTTCGATCCCCGGGCCCTCGTGGAAGAAGTGGCCGGGCTCGTTGCCGAGGCGGCACAAGGCAAGAACCTGGAACTCATTTCCTACTGCCATCCTGATGTCCCGGTACGGCTCATGGGCGACTCCGGCCGCATCCGGCAGATCCTGGTGAACCTCTCCTCCAACGCCGTGAAATTCACCCCGTCGGGCGAAGTCGAAATCAAAGTCTCCGTGCTGGGGACAGATGCAGGTAACGCCTCGCTGCGCTTTGAAGTCCGCGACACGGGAATCGGTATCGGCGCCGACGACCACCACCGACTCTTTGAGTCCTTCGCCCAGGCAGATGCTTCCACCACGCGCCGCTACGGCGGAACAGGGTTGGGCCTGGCCATATCCCGGAGGCTCACGGAGGCCATGGGTGGCCGCATCGGTGTGGACAGTGAGCTCGGCGAAGGGAGCAAATTCTGGTTTGAACTGGAACTGCCGGTCGGGCCGCCGGCCTCGGAAACCCTCACTTTGCCTGCTTCCCTGGCGGGCAAGAGGGTGTTGGTGGTGGATGACAACGCCACCAACCGCCTCGTGTTGGAAACCCAGCTGGACAGCTGGGGCATGACGCCGGTGGCAGTGGCTGATGCGTCCTCGGCAATGACCGAATACCGTACCGCAGTCCAGGAAGGCCATCCCTACGACATCGCCGTCGTGGATATGTGCATGCCCGACACCGACGGCCTGGAACTGGCGCGGCTCATCAACAATGAAAGCACCAACCCCGGAACGCCCGGGATCATCCTGCTGACCTCCACCATGTTGGTGGACAAAGTTGACCTGGCGGCAGCAGGGATCCGCGAGTACCTCACAAAACCCGTCCGCAGCTCCGAGTTCTACAACCGGCTCCTTCGCCTCGTGGCCACGAAAACCATGCGCGCCCCCGCAGCACCGTCACCAACAGCCGCCGCTGCGTCCGCCGAGCCGGTACCGCGGCTGGGAAAGCTGCTTGTGGCAGAGGACAACGAGGTCAACCAACTGGTGGCACGCGGCATGGCCAACCGCCTCGGATACGGCGTGGATATTGTCGAAGACGGCGCACAGGCCGTGACGGCCGCCCTGTCCGGAAACTACGCGGCGGTCCTCATGGACTGCCACATGCCGGTCATGGACGGGTTCGATGCCACCCGCGCCATTCGTGCCCGCAACGGGCATTCGGCCAGGATCCCCATCATCGCCATGACGGCCGGAGCCCTCAACGAGGACCGCGAGCGCTGCTTCGCGGCCGGCATGGACGACTACATCAGCAAGCCCGTCGACCTCGCAACGCTGGGCACCGTCCTGGCGCGGTGGGTACCGCAGCTGGAGGAACCGACGACGGCGGCATCCGCTGCCGCTGTCACGCAGCCAGCCGCCGGGGAGCCGCAGCCGGCGGCAGCACCGCCGTCGGACGCGCCGTCGTCGGGCGCGCAGTCGTCGGATGCGGAGGTTCTCGACACCGGGCGGCTGCAGATCCTCCGCGAACTCGGACCCGACGACGGCGTTGGCCTGCTCCCGGCAGCCATCCAAGCCTTCCGCGAGGATGCCGGTGGAACCGTGGAGGCGCTGCGTTCGGCCATCGACGCCGGGCAACCCTCCGGGGTGGAAGCGGCGGCGCACAAACTCTCCGGCGCGGCAGCCAACATCGGAGCCGTGGGAGCCGCAGCCCTGTGCCGGGAACTGGAAACCCTTGGACGGGAAGGCAGCCCGGAGCTGGTCGCGGACGGAACACGGCTTCTGGAGCGGCTGACCGAAGAACTGGCAAGGGCTGACGACGCCCTTGAGCGCATCTTATTGGGAGCCATATGAAGATCCTTATCGCGGACGATGACCAAATCTCCCGCATGATCACCAAAGCGGCGGTGGAGCAATCCGGGCACGACTGCATTGTGGCCGTGGACGGGGACTCGGCGTGGCAACTCTTCCAGGAGCACAGCCCGGAAGCCGTGGTGACGGACCTGATGATGCCCGGGCTCAACGGGCTGGACCTCTGCCGTGCCATCCGGGCAGCGGGAAAGGACCGGTACACGTACGTCATCCTGGTGACTTCCCATGGGTCACGGAAAGACGTCCTTGCCGGAATGGAGGCAGGTGCTGACGACTACGTCACCAAGCCCCTGGACCCTTTCAGCCTGCACATCCGGCTACTGGCGGCCCAGCGCATTACGTCCTTGCATGCGGACCTGGCCCGGTATCGTTCGGCGCTGACCGAGCAAGCACGCACGGATCCCCTCACCAAGGTGCACAACCGGCTCAAGCTGTCCGAGGATCTGGGCGAGCTGCATGACGGGAGCCATGGATACTGCCTGGCAATGGTGGATGTTGACAACTTCAAGAGCTATAACGACATCTACGGCCACCAAGCCGGAGATGCCGCACTGGTTGCCATTGCCGACACCCTGGCCAGCCAAGTCCGGGCCACCGATGCCGTGTACCGCTTTGGCGGGGAAGAGTTCCTGTTGCTGCTCCGGGAGCAGTCGGCCGCCACGGCGGATTTGGTCATGGAACGGGTCAGGTCAGCCGTGCATGACCTGACAATCGAGCACTCCGGCGACCCCGACGGCGTCCTGACCATCAGCGCGGGAATCGCAGCTTCCCCGGGCGGCCACCCCGCCGGAACCGAACATCTCCTGCGGGAGGCCGACCTCGCCCTGTACGCCGCCAAAGCTGCAGGCAGGAACAGGGTGGCCTTGGCCGATTCATTCCATGCGGAATGAAGGTCACCCTGCCCGTACGGGCGCGGGCACAAAGTAGGTTTCCGGTTTCCGTGGAATGTTTCCGCCAGGGAACAGGGCGTCCGCTTGCGTTGCGTACTCCCTGATCCGCGCTTGTTTGGCGTTCAGTCCCGTGTCCCAGGTCCACGGCACAAACCCCATTTTCGACATGTGCCGTTGATCCGGAGCCGTCGCCACGTCATAGGGGAAGTCTGAGTACATGACCACGTGCTCCGGATACCCCTGACCCAGTTGGCGGGTGATCAGGTGGTCCACGTGCTTCCCCACGCCGGCCGGGCAGAAGAGCAGTTCCGCTTCGGTCTCCGCCAACAGCGTCGCGACGGCGGCTCCGAGCGAACGGATGAGGGCGTAGTCGCCCTTTGCGATCCTGCCCATCGCGATGTCGAAACGGTAGGTGGGGTAGCGATGGGTCAACTCCGGAAGGAGCCGGTCCCAGGCGCTGCTGCACACCATTGGTGGCTTGCGCCGGCGTCGAAAGAGCGCGTCCACTTGGCCAAGGTGGATGGGATGAACCCCCATTGCTTCCAGGACCGCCCGGTCTTCACGTTGCCGGGCCTCGAACAGTTCGCCGGCGTCCGGTATGGTGCATTGGCGCATGAAGGACCGGGCTGCCCGGGTGTGCGGCGACGGCTGCGCCTCGGTGAAGAGCGTGGCCACAATGATCTCGCGTTCCTTGGCCTGTGCCTCGAGCAAGGCGCCGCAGGACAACACAGCATCATCGAGATGGGGTGACAGGAACAGCCACGGCGCGTTACCGGCCATTGACCTTTCAACCCGTGATCGGACAGGCATCTAAGCCCTCTCAGCGTGGTGGGCCCGGCTTTGTGGATTCCGTAGTTCAGCAAGAGCCGTGCGGTATGCCCCGGCCTGCATTCCGGCGAGCGCATCCCAGCTGTAGCCGGCAGCGAACTTCCGTCCCCGGGCTGCTACTTCCTCCAGTCCGTCCTGGCCATAGCTGCGGACTATCTGGTGGGCGAATTGTTCGACCTTGAACGCTTCGACAAGCCACCCAACGCCGGGCGGGATGATCTCCCGCAAACAGGGAATGTCGAATGCGATCACCGGGGTTCCTGCTGCAAGTGCGTCGATGGCCACCAACCCGAAAGTCTCGTGGCGGGAGGGCACCACCAGCAACCGTGCATTGCTCAATGCCTGGATCTTTTCTTCACCGGCCAACCAGCCAAGCATCTGTACGGAGCCTGAGAGGCCGGCGTCGTCGATGGACGCGCGGAACCGTTCTTCGTCCGGGCCGGTGCCGGCGATCAGAAGCTTGCCATCTATCCGTCCACGGATTTCGGCCCACGCTTGCAAAAGGAGGTCCAGGCCCTTGTGCCCCACTTCAAGGCGGCCTACGAAAAGGACATCCTGACCAACGTGCGGCGTCGTATCCCATATTCCAGGGTCCACACCGTTGCCGATGACATCGACATGGAGTGCCGGGTTCACCTCTTTCAGCCGCTCACTGATTCCCTCCGAGACAGCGATGAGCCTGCTGTGTGTCCGGACGCCCAATCGCTCGATCCACTGCAGTGGCAGTTTGTACTGCCGCGCTTTTTCCGCCGCATGAAGCCATTGCACCACCCCGATCGTGGGTCGATTCGTCCACAGCGGGGCAGCCATCGTGGAGAACGGAGCAAAAAAGTCCTCCACCACCAGCTCTGTCGCGGACCGGCGCTTATGTACCTCGTAGGGCAAGCGCACGATGTAGCCAATCAGCCTGGTCAGCCGGTTCGATCCCCTTCCAAAGCCGATCGGGACGTAGTGCACACCGTCCTGGAAGCGTTCCCGCCAGCCCGGGTACCGGGTTGTCAGCACGGTAACGTCAAAGCCTTGGGCCGCCAGCCGTCGGTTGATTTCATGGGTCCGCACAGATCCCCCGCCTGCGCCGGGCATGCGTGGATCCTCGAAACCCAAATGCAGGACTCTCATCTATCGTTCCGTTCCGTAGCTCTTGGAGGGTTCGCCGATGTTGGCCATCGCCGCCCGTTCGAGAACGGCTGGATCGACAAACCAGATGGTCGTTTCGCCGTTGGTCGGGCCGGGCGTGGTGATCATGGGTGTTGCATGCTGCTTCAACCAGGCGAGCATGGTGGGATTTGCGTAGCCGTACCCTTGGCTGGTGGGTTGGGACTGAGTCAGTATGTAACTTGCCCCGTTCTGTTGCATCAGCGGCGCCGATGGCCAGATGCCGAACCGCGGATCATCCATATAGGCGAACTGGCCCGTGCTGTTCGTGACGCTGACTCTCGCGTCTGCGGGTAGATTGGCCTGAATCCAGTCGTTGGCCCGGGCAAAGCCGTCATCGGGCGTCAGCTCCGTGCGAAGTCCCAACATCACGGTCAACGCCACGAACAGGACACTCATGATCCCGAGCGTTTTGCGAGTCCGGGAAAACCGCTCCTTGAACTCCACAACTGCAAGGACGGAACACAGCACGCCAGCAACCATCACGCCGTAGCCGTACTGTTCCTCGAACGTTCCGAACGCTGCGCTGTAGACGCCCGCAGAACCCAGTGCCACACCGACCAGGCCAATCAGGCGCCTCCCTGGATGGTGGCTGAAGCACAGAAAAAGTCCCACCAATGGGCACAAGCCGAGAAGGAGGTAGCTCGTACCAAAGTGGCCACTTTGCTCGACAAGACGGGACACCAGGCTTGGCGATCCTTCAGCCGTGAACCCCGTGCTCTTCTCTACCCCGGACATCCGCACCAAGCCGTTGGACTTGGCCCAAAACCAGTCGGAAAAATGACCACTGGCAGCAACCGCCACCAGATAGGTTCCGTAGGGCAGGAGTCCGAAGCCGGACAACACCAGTGCCTCCCGCCCCCGTAGCGTCTTCTTCCACGTGACAGCAGCCGCCACTGGCGCCAGCGTACAAATGAAGAAGAAGTCCTTGCACAAAATGGAGTAGCCAAACAGCAGCCCGGACGCCGCCAGCCTCAGGAACCATCGCAGCCTGTTCTCCGGAACACGGGTACCCACCACCACCAGCATCCCTGCCAACGCGGGAACCATTGCTGACGTCTCAAGGAAGGCATGGCTGTTGTTGCGAAGGACGAAAGGCTCGAAGGCCAGAAGAACAGCGGTAAGCCAGGCGGCAACGTTCGTAGCCACCCTGCCAACCAACAAGAATCCGAGGCCCACCGTGACGGCGCCCATGACGCTGTTGAGCCAACGTACCTGAAGTGTGACGTCGATGATGTCTCCTGTGATGCCCAGGAACTTGATAAAGATGGCTTCGAGCATGAAATAGCCGGGCGGATGGAGGAAGAATGGCCCGTCCGGCAACCTGGGGAACTCGCCGTTACTCACGGACTCCCCCAGCCGCACATACAACATCTCGTCCACCCACAACTCGAAACCGCGCTCCAGGCCCAGCGCACGGACGCCAAATGCCGCGACGACAATGAAAGTGAAGGCGGGCCATGTGCGGGTGAGCGTCTTGTTCATCCAAGCGGGGTTCCTCCGGGCGGGGTTCATCCGGGCGGGGTTCCTCCGGGCGGGCAGGTGGCGTGCGAAAATGGCCATGCCGTGATGGGCCCGGCTGCTGGACCTCCTCCTACCGGTACCCGCGCTCCTACCGGTACCCGCGCGCTGTCGTCGTCGCAGCTTGAAGTCGTTCCTCCGCGGCAGCAGGCCGCGCTGGTGGGCAAGTACGCTAACACCGCTGATCATGGCGATCGCAAGCCAAAGCAATGGCTGCAGATGGGCCGCCACGGCAAGGATCAGGATCAGGGCGGTCGCCAGGATGACGAACCGGCGTGTTCCTTTTCCCGGGTTGGCAGCGGCCAGTACAGGGCGTGCCAGGGCTGCCATGACCAGGCCAGCCGCTACGGCACCGATGGCGGCACCTACCGCCATGCCCGCCACTGCATTTACCTCCCAGCCGACCCAGAGCCCGCCAAGCACCAGGAAGCAAGCGCACGCCAGCCCGAGTTGGCAGCGGCGGTAGGCGCGCACGGCAAGAAGGATCGTGGAGAGCACCATGAGGACCGCATAGCCAAGGCCGGAGGCCGCCAGCCAGGGCAACAGCCCCAATGAGCCGTGGTATTTCTGTGGAATGACCAGGCCAGCCAGCAGCGGCGGTGCCGTGGCGATGATGGCGAAGGCCACCACTGCCAGTTGCCCGAAGGAGGCGAAGGACGCGCCGAGTACCTCTGCTGTCCTGGCACCGGGAATGCGAAGCAGGGGAAATGCCACCAATGCCGTCCCTGCGGCAACGTAGACAGGCCCCTTGGCGATCGTGGCGAGTGCTTGGAAACCGGCCGCGGCGGTGGAACCGCCGTCGAGATAGCCCACCACCACAACGTCGACGCCCACCAGAACGGAGACCACGCAGAGAACCAGCGCGATATCGCTCGTTTCTGCCCATCGCCATTTCTCCAGCAACACGCGGGGTCGCCACCGGAGGTCCCGGTAGAACGACCACGGGATAACAAGCGGCGCCAAACACCCGGCGACGAAGCCAAGAACTGCTCCCCCGGCGCCCCAAGCCATCCAGATCACCAGCAGGCTGAAACCGAACCTGAGGACAACCTCGCCGATGGTGGACACGGCGTACCAAGTGAAGCGGAGCTCACCCTGCAGCCAGCCGGCAGGTGCGTTCGCCACGAAAATCGCAAGCGCGGCCAACGCAACTGCTGCAGCCAAGGCGGGAGTAGCGAGCGCAAGTGTCACGCCGCCTGTGACGATGGCTGCGGCAAGTCCCGCCAAACCCGACACGTACACCGAGAATGCCATCCCGTTCCGCCGCTCCTCGCTGGCTTCCGGATGAACGGCAACCACATGCGACAAGGGAAGGGGGACCAATGCATTGGCCACAATTCCAACCACCCCCAGAATCATGGCCGCCGCGGCGAAGTGAGTGTATTCCGTGGTTTCAAGCATTGTCGCCATCAATAGCGTGCAGGCGTAACTGACCGCGCCCACCACTCCTGCGGATACGGCGAGAAAGCCACTGTTGCGGGCTACTTTTGAGTCGTGTTCCGGTGCTGTGTCCTTGCGTTCTGACCGTGTCCTGGCCAGGGGTCCGTCCTGCACTTCGATGGTCGAGGGGCGCTGGGATCCATCTGCTGATGGAGTACTGCTATTGGCCATCGATGGCATCAGCCGGGACAAACAGGCTTTCGGGTCCGGCAAGAAGCGTGTTGCGGCCCGCGTGGCGGAGTTCCGGATTGGCAACGCCAATGCTCTGTGCGGCAGCGAAGGCCTCGAACTCGTCGCGCCCCTTCATGAGGATCGCCACGCGCCCGTCATCGCTAAGCGCTACTTCATCGGTAGGCCGCAAAATCGACGCCAGGGAGGCTCCGTGCGGCAGTTCGAAACGGACCAGGGTGGAGAGATCCGAATGGCAGGCACGGGGATCTCCACCGTTCCGCCGCAATTTCCCTTCCTCCAGCAGCACTCCTGTGAGCAGCCTGGTACTGCGCTCCCAGGTGAAACAGCGTGCCCACTCCCTGCAATCTGCCGCAATATCCGTAAAGCTGCCGGGCCGCGACAACATGGCGATGACCTGAGCCATGGTGCGGCCAATATCGCCCGGGTTGTCCACCAGCCAGCCTGTCCTGCCATCAACCACGGAGTCCCGTATTCCGGGCACCCGAAGGGCCAGGCAGGGAACTCCCCACGCCGCGGCCTCAACCACCGAACAACCCCAGCCTTCGGAAGCCGAGGTGGAAGCTGTCAGCCACGCCCTGCCCAGCAATTCGTCGCGAACGCCGTCGGGTTGGTAGCCGTGGAATGTCACCGCATGATCCAGGCCGAGGTCCATGGCAATCTGCTGCAGACGTCCACGTTCCGGCCCGTCCCCAACGATGTCCAGCTTCAGCTTTGGAACGGTTCTGGCAGCGATGGCGAACTGGCCCAGGAGCAGGTCCAGCCGCTTATGCGGCACCAAACGGCTGACGACGGCGACAGTTGGCTCAGCTGCCCGCAGGGCCACCGTCCTGGGGAGATCGTTGGTGCCGTTCGGAACCACGTGGATGGGGCTGCCGAAGCCAAGCTTCCGCAGTTCCAGCCGTGTGGACGGCGACACCGCAACCATGGAGCGCTGCCCGTAGACCCTCTTGGCTCCGGTACCCTCCAGGAACCGGCCCACAGCGGCCAACGGTGGAGAAAACCTGCTGCGGAACTGCTCCTGGTGTACGTGGTGAACCAGTTGGATGATCGGAACATCCTTAGGCAGGAACAGCGGTGAGAAGAAGGGAATCCCGTTCTGGCAATCCACCACGGCGTCGAATTGTCCGGCGCTGCGCAGGAGCCGGCGTGCGGTCTTGGCGTAGATGGACAGCGCGCCGCCGGCCCGGAGTATCCGGATGCCGTCGATCGCATCCTCCGGCGACTGGCCGGCGTCGCGCGCGGTGAACCAGGTGACCTTGACCCCGCTGTCCACCCACCTCCTGGATATCTGGTGCATGTATTGCTCGGCCCCGCCGGCCAGGGAGTGCCGGATGTCGCGCCAGTTGAGCACCAGCACGTGCTTTCCGGCAAGCTTCGCGGGAGAGTTCAAGTCGGGCAGGACAAAGGTCATGGTGTTGCTTTCTGAAGTTGGATCACTGACGCGAAGCTGGCCACGCCATCGTGGAAGGGCCGGAAAGTGGACTCAGCACCATCCGTCCAGGCCACGGGGAGTTCGATGATCCTCGCGCCGTTGTTCTGGAGCCGCAGGAGGAGTTCGACGTCAAAGGCGAACCCCGTGCTCCGGCACTGCACCATGGCCGCGGTGAGCGCGTCCCGTTCGAAGAACTTGAAACCGCACTGGGTGTCCTGGATGCCTTTGACCCTGGAACGCGTCAATACCCGGAAGGCGGTGCCGCCCACCCTGCGTCCCAAATGCTGGGGCCGCACAAAGGTGGAACCGGGTGAATGGCGCGAGGCGATGACTGCTGCCGCGCCGCGCGAGAGGTGGGCCATGGTTTTGCTGAGCGTTTCCAGCGGAGTGGCAAGATCGGCATCGAAGAAGCCGGTGAATTTCGATGTTCCGCTGAGAAGGCCCCGGCGGACTGCCGCCCCCTTGCCCCGGCGGGCACAGCCCACCACGGACACCGGCACCATGCCCCGCTGCCCGCGGGAGATCCGCCGCACCACCGCAACGGTCTCGTCCACACTTCCGTTGTCCACCACTACGATGCGCGACGACCACGCCTGGCCGGCCAGGAAGTCGATGGTTTGCTGCAGGGTGTGGGGAATCCTCGTGGCCTCGTTGTACGCAGGAATAATCACCTCAAGGTCCACGATGGACCGGCGCATGGAGTCGGAGGGCCACCGCGGATGAGGATTCCCTCTCTTGACTGGGTGAAGACTTTGCGGGTAAATCGTGAACATCCGAACCTCCAACTTTCCGGGCACCGTACGAAATCGTGCTCGCAATAAATGGAGTGAGGGATAGGCATAAGTCATGACGCCAATCCCCGGTTGAACTTTCAAGTCACAGGCAACAATCAGCGACCACGGGAAGGCCCCGGCGCTCTGAGCGAAATTGCTGGTTCAGTGTCGGAGCGCGTCTATAGAGTGGCCCCATGAGCCACATTTCTTCTGCATCCCCGGTCGCCCGCGAAACTGTTCCGGAGCCGCCCGTTGCCAAGCGGGTTCCCACCCGCCGGGAACATCACGGCGACGTTTTTGTGGACCATTACGAATGGCTCAGGGACAAGGAATCGCCGGAGGTCGTGGAGCACCTGAAGGCGGAGAACGCCTACCAGGAGGCCGTGACTGCGCACCAGGAACCCTTGCGCGAAACAATGTTCCAGGAGATCAAGGGCCGCACCCAGGAAACGGATCTTTCGGTCCCCAGCCGCAAGGACGGCTGGTGGTATTACAGCCGTTCGGTGGAGGGCAAGGAGTACAGCATCCAGTGCCGTGTCCTGGCCCGCAACACAGGCGATCCCGTGGCTGACTGGACGCCCCCGGCCGTGGAGGCAGACGTGGAACTTCCGGGCGAGGAGGTGCTCCTTGACGGCAACGTCGAAGCCGAAGGCCAACCGTTCTTCAGCGTCGGCGGTGCTGCCGTGACCGTGGACGGCAACCTCTACGCCTACGCGGTGGACAACTCCGGGGATGAACGCTTCACGCTCCGGATCAAGGACCTGCGCACCGGCGAAATCCTCCCGGATGTCATTGAGGACATTTTCTACGGGGTTGCTTTCTCCCCGGACGGCACCCGACTCTTCTACACAGTGGTTGACGAGTCATGGAGGCCCTACCAGGTGAAATCCCACATTCTGGGCACGCCGGTCGCCGAGGATGAGGTGCTTTACCAGGAGGACGACGTCGCCATGTGGCTGGGCTTCGACCTCGCCTCCGACCGGCGCCACCTCGTGCTCAGCATCGGCTGCTCGGAGTTCAGCGAAACCCGTCTGCTCCGCTTTGACGATTATGACGCCGGCCTCAAGACTGTCATCCCACGCGAGGAGCACATCCTCTACGAGGCCGAACCCTTCCTGCTCGAAGGACGGGAGACGCTGCTGCTGACCCACAACAAGGACGCCATCAACTCGATGGTCAGCCTGGTGGACCCGGCGGAGCTCACCAAGCCCATCGCCGCGCAGAACTGGCGCACCGTCGTCGCGCATTCGGACGACGTCCGGGTCAACGGCGCAGGCGTGACCTCCACCCATCTGGTTCTTTCCATCCGCAAGGACACCATCGAAAGGGTGCAGGTGCTGCCGTTGGCAGGACTGGGCACCCCTGCGCAGGGCGCACCGGTGGAACCGGCTTTTGACGAAGAGCTCTACACGGCAGGCGTTTCGGGGTCGGACTATGAAGCCCCGGTTATCCGGATGGGTTACACCTCCTACTTCACACCGTCACGGGTGTACGACTTCGTGCTCCCGACGCCCGGGCTGCCCGAGGGACAGCTTCTGCTCCGCAAGGAAAGCCCGGTCCTGGGCGGCTACTCCTCTTCGGACTACGTTGCGACTCGTGAGTGGGCAACCGCCGACGACGGCACGCGGGTTCCGTTGTCGGTGCTGCGTCACGCTTCGGTACAGCCGGACGGCACAGCGGCGGGCCTCGTCTACGGATACGGCTCGTACGAGGTCAGCATGGACCCCGGGTTCGGCGTAGCACGGCTGTCCCTCCTGGACCGTGGCATCGTCATGGTCATCGCCCATATCCGGGGCGGGGGCGAACTGGGGCGCCACTGGTACGAGGACGGGAAGAAGCTCAACAAGAAGAACACCTTTACGGACTTCATCGCGGCCACGGATTGGCTGGCCGTCTCAGGCCTGGTCGACCCCGCGCGTATTGCCGCGATGGGCGGTTCAGCAGGCGGACTGCTCATGGGCGCCATCGCCAATATGGCCCCCGAAAAATACGCTGCCGTGGTGGCACAGGTGCCCTTCGTGGATGCCCTGACCACCATCCTGGACCCTGAGCTGCCCTTGTCCGCCCTCGAGTGGGAGGAATGGGGAAACCCGATCACCGATCCCGAGGCGTATGCGTACATGAAGTCCTACACTCCGTACGAGAATGTGGGAGCCACGGCCTATCCAAAGATCGCGGCCGTGACGTCCTTCAATGACACCCGGGTGCTTTACGTTGAACCGGCAAAGTGGGTCCAGGCGCTGCGCGCCACCGCCACGGGAACGGAGCCGGTGGTCATGAAAATCGAGATGGATGGCGGCCACGGTGGCGCATCCGGCCGCTACGTCCAGTGGCGGGAGAGGGCCTGGGACTACGCGTTCATCGCTGATTCCCTCGGCGCCACGGAACTGCTCCCCGGCGCCGGCCTCAAATAGCCAAGCGCACCCATCTGAGTAGCAGATCAGGCCGTTGTCAGCCCTGAGAACGACCTGATCTGCTACTCAGTTGAGTCGACGCGCCCGGAGGATGGCGTAATACCCCGGGATCACATCCGGAACCGTTGGGTTGCTCAACGGACGGGTTTCGATGCTGGTTGCGCCGTCCTCCACAAGGGTCCAGTCCGTCGTCGGAAAGGCCTTGGCGCGTTGCGCTGCGCCGAACCGTCCCGGCATGGGCAATCCCCGGATGGCCCACTCAAGCGGCGCGGGGATCGACTTCCGGGTGGCCCCAAGGTGACTGACGTAGTCCACCGGGGTGCCGGGAAAATTTGTCTCTGCCAGGAACACGCTGCCGCGGCCTCCGACGACGGGCAGCAGGTTTGCTGCCATGGCGGCACGTCCCTTGCGGTCCAGCACGTGCAGCACGCCGCGGATGAAGACGTTGGCATCGCCGGCCCAGCCTGCATTATCCAGCGCCGTTGCGACAGTCTGTGCAGCGTCCGGTGCCGTCATGTCGCACACGGCGAATGCCGCCGTCGTGATGCCTGCAGACTCTTGCCGGGCGCGTTCCACGGCGTTGGCGGAGTAGTCCAGCCCCAAGGCCAAGGGGAAGTGTTCGGCGAGAAGCCGGGTAAAACTGCCGTTGCCGCATCCAACATCCACCACCGGGAGGGTCGGATCGAGCTGCGCCAGTTTGGGAAGGTAACCGTTCAGTTCATGGTCGCTTCCCGAGTCCCACAGGACATCGCCGGTGGCCCCCGTTGAGCGAACATTGCCCCAGTACTGGTCCCAGGCGGTCAGCGGATCCTTGGGCGCGGAAGAGGAAAGCCTGATGAGGCGTGGAATCAGCAGGTACTTCCTCAGCGCAGAGAGCATGCTCCAAATATAGGGTGCCTTAGGCCTGCCCCAGCCACTCCAGCGCTTCTGTTTCGGACGTGAAGAACTTGGTGGGACACGGCGGCTTCATGATGCCCAGGAAGAAATTGGCGATGACCCTGTCCACCGGCGACGAACCCCAAAGGGCGATCCTGTTGGCCTGGCAGGGTTTGGCGAAGACGGAACGGGCGCCGCGGGTGACATCGTCCGTGGTTGCCATATCCACAATCATGGGGTGGCGTTCCTGGCCGCACAGTTCGTTGACCCGGTCCATGGCCCGCTGGGCATCCGATTCCTTGATCCTTGCGCCGCGGGGCCAGGTCAGACGTAAAATTCCGGACTCTTCAAGATCCAGCTGAAACGTCACCTGCTTGTGTTCCTGGGGTGTGGTGGGTTGGTCCACGATTTTCCTCATCCAATTCTGTGCCACCGACAGTGGGGCTGCGGTGCTTCCTCAAGGCTGTCGAATCCGAAGGCCAATGTAAAGGCGTGACCTACGACTCATCCGGCCCATTTGCTGCGTGGCGTCCGTACCCCGCCATGCCGCTGATAGGGTGTTGCCACATCCGGAATTTACGTGGTTAAGCGGTGAAGGGAAGGGGCTCAGTGGGCCAGGACGGTGCCGAAGTACAGCTCTCCCTTTCCGCAGTGGTTGCAGATACCGATGCGGACCGCCTGGCCCTGGCCTCGGAGGCCCTCGTCGCAGCCGGCTTCCGCGTTCTTCCTGCCAGGAACGCCGGGGAAATGGCTTCGCTGCTCCAGCACCAGGGTCCTTCGGTAGTAGTGGCGGAATGCGCGCTCGGCCGGTCCCTCCACAACCCCGGAATCCCGGTATTGCTCCTGCTCGATGAAGCGGAATCGCTGGATGTGGAAGCACTGGAGTCGTGGCGGGTGGCCGACTACGTCATGAGCCCTGTCCGCGGGGACGAAATTGTCCATCGGGTACAGACCCTGATCGGCCGCTCAAAGGAACGGGCACGCTCCCGGGGTGAGGTCGAGGCATTGCGCGAAAGCCTGCGCGGCGTCTCGTCGGCTATCCGGGAAACCAATGACCCCCAACTGATCGCAGACCATGTTGTCCAAGGTTTCGGCGACGCCCTGGGCGTGGACCACGTCTGGTTTGCGACGTTCCAGGACGAACGGGTCCCCACCATCCGCGCCCAATGGAGCCGCCCGGGATGCCCCATGCTTCCGGCCAGGCTGGGTGAGAGTGAGGGCACCATCATGGAGGTGGCCAACAAGTTGTGGGCCGCGGCCGATGTGCTGGCCGTAACCGACCACCGCGAGGACCCCGGTTCGGCCATCGCCTCCGCCCTGAAAACCTGGTCCACTGAACTCAACCCCGTTTCCACCGTGCTGCTGCCCGTGGGTGAAGGCGCCTCAGCCATGGGCATCATCCTGCTCTCCACTGTGGAGGAGCGCCATGAGTGGACCCGACCGGAAATCGCGCTCCTGCAGCACGTAGCCGGAAACGTGGCACACGGGCTTATCCAGGGACACCTGATCAGCGCACAGCAGCGGGTCCTGCATCAACTGCGGCAACTGGACAAGGCCAAGACCGACTTCCTGGCCACCGTGAACCACGAGCTTCGCACCCCGTTGACCTCCATCACCGCGTACCTGGACATGATCCAGGACGGTTCAGGCGGCCCGGTTCCTGACGGGATCAACAGGATGCTGGACGTCATAGCCCGAAACTCCAGCCGCCTGCGGAAGCTCATCGAGGACATGCTGACGGTGTCGATGCAGGACGGCAGCAATCTCGACCTCAAACCCGTGGACATCGCCAAGCTCCTCCAGGTGGTCGTCGCTACGCTCAGGCCGTTGGCAGAGTCACGACACGTGTCGGTGTCCGTGACTGAGGGTCCCGAGGACATCGAAGTCACTGCGGACGAGGCAAAGCTGGAACAGGTCTTCACGAACATCGTGGCCAACGCCATCAAGTTCACCCCCGAGGGCGGCCGCGTGGGCATCAGCAGCGCCGTGTCATCTTCCGAGGATGGCGGGCGGGCAGCGCTGGTGAAGATCGCGGACAACGGCCTGGGCATTCCCGAACACGACCTCCCCCACATCCTGACCCGCTTCTACCGGGCATCCAATGCCACCTCGGCCGCAGTTCCCGGCAGCGGCTTGGGCCTGGCAATCGCACACGACATCATCAGCCGCCACATGGGACGCATGGTGTTTGACTCCACCCTCGGCTCCGGAACCACAGTGTCCGTTGAGCTGCCTGTCGGCGGACCGTAGGTTCAAGGCCCTGTGACAGCCCTGTCAATGCCTCGGCGGGACCACACCCGGGCGGTCACTAATGCGCGACATACTTTGAAACAAAAATTGATGCCCCAGGCCGTGGCCCGGGGCATCAATTTTATGTCAAGTGGCCTTGAGAGGCTCCCCCAATGTTTAGTTCGGCCACCACCCGATGCTGGTGGTGCTCGTCTTGGTCGTGGTGGTGCTGTTCGGCCACCAGCCGATTGCCGTGCTGTCCTGCGAAGGCTCGGCATTAGCCGGAGCAGCGAATCCCGTTACTGCCAGAACTGCCGCCATGAGCAGGGTTGCCGCAAATTTCTTCATCCGCTATGCCCTTTCGTACTGATGCGAATTGTTGACTGTGACTTGAATAAAGTCACGGGGCAAACTATACGAGCTTTTCGTCGGCAATGACATGGATAATAGGCAGATGAATAGTCCCCACCTCGCCTCGCACCTCGTGGCCGGTCTTACGGCCCGGGCCAAATGGAAGGAACGGGATTTCGACGAGGCCTTCCGGCTTGCAAGTGAAGCCGCGGAGCTCGCCTCGGCCGCCGGGGACGACCATTCCTGGTGGGACATGCGTTACCTGCAGGCCGAATGCCTCCGGGACCAAGGACGGATCGAGGAATATCTGCACCTGGCCACGGAGCTGAAGGACCACAGCTTCACAGCCACTTCGCCCGAGCTTGGTGCCAAAGCCGGAACCATGGTGGCCGTGGCATTCCAAGGCCTCGGCCGGCTCGCGGAGGCTGCCACCACCGCGGCCGATGCCGCGAAGCTCGCCTCTCTGGACCCTGACTTGCTGTACGTGCAGATTCTGGCCCAACGGGCGCTCATCGCTGCCCTGGCCGAGAGCCGGCTCCTGGATGACGCATGGCGGGAATGCCTTGTCCTGGAAACGCTGATCAACGACGACATTGACGAGGACACAGCCGGTAAGGGCTATTGGGTGATCGGCAACGTAGCTTTCCTGGCCGACCGGGTCGCCGACGGGGGCAGGTACCACGACCTTGCCGCAGAACGGCTGTCGCCGTCGAAAGACGTCGATCTGTGGGCACGCTTCAACCGTGCCTCAGCCGAAATGCGCCTCCAGGCCAAACTCGACGACGCCGCCACCTTGCGCTGCATCGAACGGGCTGAGCTCGCCACCGATATCGTTGGCGGATCCGAGCGGGACCACTTGGAGATGTCGCTGGTCCGCGCCCACTGGAATTACCTCAACGGCCAAATGCAGGAAGCACTGGCCATCCTTGAGCCGTTGAGTGCCCGCTCTTCCATTTTGGCCACCCAAACTGCGGCCGAGGCCCACTTCCTCCTGGCCCGCTCATTGCTGGACTCCGGCCGGACCGACGAGGGCCTGGCAGCCTGCGAACTCGCCGCCAGGCTCTTCGACCAAGCGGCCCTGCCCGAGCGGAGTGCAGCCGTTCGCGACTACCTGCAGAAAACTGTTGAACTGCAGGACGGGCCCCCCAAGGTTTAGTCGTGTCCGAAGCAAGCATGTATTCCGCCAACGATCCCCGCTTGGAGCTGCTCCTCGAAGGGATCGTCCGGCTCGCGGCAGGGGACCTGACCACCCGGGTGCAGGTCTCCGAAGCGCGCGATGAGATCGACGCCGTGATCATGGGCACCAACCTCCTGGCCGAGGATCTGCAGATAGTCTACGAGGAGCTCGAACAGCGGGTGCAGGCCCGTACCCAACAGCTCAACGAAGCCCACCTCGCCATGCGCCGCATGGCCATGACCGATCCTTTGACGGGCCTGCACAACCGTTCGGCATTCGCCTCCGCGCTCAACGAAGTGCAGGCCGGGGAAGCGGACGGCAGGAAGCGCGCGGCCATCCTGTTGCTGGATATGGACGGCTTCAAAGCCATCAATGACTCCCTGGGCCACACCATCGGCGACAAAGTCCTGGAAACCGTAGCCGGGAGAATCAGCGGAGCGGTCCGGGAACAGGACATGGTGGCGCGGATGGGTGGCGATGAATTCGCGGTGTTGATCCCCGGAGTAACCCCCAGCGAAGCCGCTGTCATCGGCAACCGCATCCTTGCCGCCGTCGTGGAAGTCATGGCGATTGAGGGCCAGCACCTCCGGTGCGGTGCCAGCATGGGCCTGCGCATGGCCGAGCCCGGCCAGCGCGCGGAGGAACTCATGATGGAAGCGGACATCGCCATGTACGAGTCCAAATCCGACGGCCGGGGGCGACTGAAAGTCTTCGAACCGGCCATGTTGCATGCGCGGCAGATGCGCAACCAACTCGTCGGCGAACTCAAGGAGGCAATCGCCGGATCCCAGCTGGTGCTTCACTACCAGCCCATCGTCAGGCTGGACACCCGGGAAATCGAAGGCGTAGAGGCGCTGGTCCGCTGGAACCACCCCACCCGCGGACTCGTCATGCCCGATGAATTCATCCCCATTGCCGAAGAAACGGGCATGATTTCCGATCTTGGCGGCTGGGTGCTCCGCACCGCCGTCGAACAGTTGAAGCAGTGGCGAAGCGACCCACTGACCCGACGCCACCACTTCAGCATGCGCATCAACGTTTCGGCGGCGGACCTGCAGCGGTTGGAGTTCGTGGAGGACGTGCGGGAAGCACTTGCTTCGGCGGATCTGGACCCGTCACTCCTGGTGCTTGAACTGACCGAGAGCGCCGTCATCCAGGGAAACGACCTGGACCGATACACCCTTAACAGCCTGCGCCGCCTGGGCGTGGGCCTGGAGATCGACGACTTCGGCACGGGCTATTCGTCCATCAGCTATCTGCGGCAGTTGCCCGTGGACACAGTGAAAGTGGACAGGACGCTCCTGTCAGCACTGGGAAGCGATCCTTCCCAGCCTGCCCTCCTGGCAGCGGTCCTGCAGCTCATCCGGGCATGCGGGCTGAAGGCCGTCTGGGAGGGCATCGAAACTGCGGAACAGGCTGAGTATCTGTTGGGCATCGGCTGCACCAGTGGACAGGGGTACTTCTTCAGCAGGCCGCTGGCCGAGGCGCAGCTGACCGAGCAACTGAAGCACCACGACACCTGGCCGGTCAGCTGACGCTGCGGGTCCACGGACGGTGCCGGTTGCGCCACTCAGAATCCAGGATTGCGTAAATGTTCTCCGTGGCCCACTGGCCCTTGTAGTGCCAGTTGTCCACCAAGGTTGCCTCCAAACGCATCCCGAGCCGGTGGCAGACCGCTGCCGAGCCTTCGTTGAGGGCGTCCAGCTTGGCGTCCACGCGGTGGAAGGACAAGTGCTCGAATGCCAGGCGCAGAACGGCTTCGGCTGCTTCGGTGGCGTACCCGTGGCCGCGGGCATCCGGGTGCAGGATCCAGCCAAGTTCTCCCTGCCCGGTGCCCTCCAGCCATTTCAGCACTACCTCCCCCACCAGGCCCGGCTGGTCCTGGCGCTCAATGGCCAGACAAACCCAGTCCCCTTCCTGGTTGAACTCGAAGTTGGCGTAGCGCCCCAGGACTTCCATGGACCTGGTCTTGGTGAGTTCGTGGCGGAACAGGAAGCGGGCTGTTTCGGGGAGGGCCTGGTATTCGTGGAAGCGTTCGAGATCTTCCACGACGAAACGGCGCAGGATCAGGCGGTCGGTGACAATCGGGAGCTCAATTTCGGGCATGCACACGAGGCTACTAGGCCGGGACGAATAGTGGCCCAGTCTTGACACGTGGCGCGATCTGGGATTACCTAATGAACATTCGGTAAATAAAGCTGGAGGCAATGACGCATGGTTGAAACAACCCTCTCCGGTGCATCGCACCACATCCTGACGAACGACTACGCGTCCGAATGGATGGGTATCGAGGTCCTCAAGCTCGACGACGGCCACGCCACCATCCGCATGCACCTCCGGCAGGAGATGCTCAACGGATTCGGCATGGCCCACGGCGGCATGATCTTTGCCTTCGGCGACACCGCTTTCGCACTGGCCTGCAACCCGGCCAACCCGACGCCCGAGGAGGCGGCCTCCATCACGGTAGCCTCCGGCGTCGACATCAACTTCATCAAGCCGGCCTTCCAAGGCCAGGTGGTTACCGCCGTCGCAAACCGCCGAGCAAGCACGGGACGCAGCGGGCTGTACGACATCCAGATCTTCGCGGCTTCACCCGACGCCACCCCCGACACCGCGCCCGGCGAACTCATTGCCGAGTTCCGTGGCCGCAGCCGTACCATCTCCAAGAAGTAGGAACCCCCATGACCCAGAACACCGTGGCCGCACCCGCTACTGCCGATTCCAAGGCCAGTGCTCCCGTGCTGGACCGTGAAGAGACCATCTCCCGCGACGAACTCGAGGCACTGCAGCTCACCCGCCTGCAGCACACAGTGGCCTACGCCTACGACCGCGTTCCCCTGTACAAGCGCAAGTTCGACGAAGCCGGCGTGCACCCCACCGACCTGCGCGAGCTCAGCGATCTTGGCAAGTTCCCGTATACCACCAAGGAAGACCTCCGCCTGGAGTACCCGTTCGGCATGTTCGCCGTGCCGCAGGACCAGGTGGCACGCATCCACGCCAGCTCCGGCACCACCGGACGGCCAACCGTGGTGGGCTACACCAAGAACGACCTCGCCAACTGGGCGACCCTGGTGGCCCGCTCCTTCCGCGCCTCCGGCGTCCGGCCCGGCATGAAGGTGCACAACGCCTACGGCTACGGCCTCTTCACCGGCGGCCTCGGTGCGCACGCAGGCGCCGAAGCGCTGGGCTGCACCGTCATCCCCATGTCGGGCGGCCAGACCGAACGCCAGATCCAGCTCATCCAGGACTTCAAGCCGGACGCCATCCTGGCCACCCCCACGTACCTGCTCACCATCGCCGACGCCATGGCGCACATGGGTATCGATCCCACGTCCACCTCGCTCAAGTACGCCGTGCTCGGCGCCGAACCGTGGACCGAAGAGATGCGCCACGAACTCGAAGTCACCATGAACATCAAAGCCTCGGACATCTACGGGCTCTCCGAAGTCATGGGTCCGGGCGTCGCCGGCGAAGCTGTTGAGACGCAGGACGGCTGCCACATCTGGGAGGACCACTTCCGCCCCGAAATCATCGATCCCTTTGATCACTCCACGGTCCTTGCTGACGGTGAACCGGGCGAGTTGGTGTTTACCTCTTTGACCAAAGAAGCCCTGCCCATCATCCGGTACCGCACCAAGGACCTCACCCGCCTGCTCCCCGGCACCGCACGCCCCGCGCACCGCCGCATGGGCCGCATCACCGGACGCAGCGACGACATGATCATCCTCCGCGGAGTGAACCTCTTCCCGTCCCAGATCGAGGAAATCGCGCTCCGTATCCCCGAGCTCAGCCCGCACTTCCAACTTGAAATCACCCGCCCGGAGGGCAAACGCATGGACTCGCTGACCGTGAAGATCGAACGGCGCGAAAACGTCACCGCTGATGCCGGCACGACGGCGGCACACGCCTTGCGTGAGCAGATCAAGATCCACGTCGGGTCATCCTGCGTCGTCGATGTTGTGGAGCCAGGCTCGCTTGAGCGGTCAAATGGCAAGCTCCGCCGGATCTACGACATGCGGCCCAAGGGCTGAGCGCCTTCCCCCGTTGAGATCATGAGAAAATGCCAGCATGCCTACTGAGACCACCACCAAGCGCGGACGGCCCGGTTATGACCAGCAGTCGGTGCTCCGCATCGCCGTCGACGTCTTCAACCGCCACGGGTACGACGCAACGTCCATGGGCATTCTGGCCGAGAACCTCGGGATCTCCAAGTCAGCCATCTACCACCACGTGCCGTCCAAGGGCGATCTTCTGAAGCTCGCCCTGGACCACGCGTTGGGCGGTCTTGAGGCCATCCTGGAGGAGCCCTCGGCCACGTCCGGGCCCGCCGATGCACGCCTCGAGTTCGTGCTGCGGCAGACCATCGCCGTGCTGGTGGACCGGCTGCCGTTCGTGACCCTGCTCCTGCGATTGCGTGGCAACACGGAGATCGAGCGGGACGCACTGGAACGCCGGCGCGCGTTCGACCACAAGGTAGCTGAACTGATCTCCGCTGCCCGCGAGGACGGCTCCCTGCGCCAGGACATCGATCCCCGGACCGTCACACGCCTCCTGTTCGGCACCATCAACTCGATCGTCGAGTGGTACAAGCCCGGCGGCTCACTGTCCCCCGAGAAGCTCGCGGACGACGTCATCACCATGGCCTTCGACGGACTCCACACCGCAGCCTGACCCTCCCGCACAGCCCACGCCCTTCGGGCGCGCAGGCTCAAAACGAAACGCCCTCCCACAATGTGGGAAGGCGTTTTGTTCGTGAGCCGGCGTCACCACCAAACCCCAGGGACCTGAGGGAGGGTTACTTCTCCACGAGGGTCAGGACGTCGTAGGTGGCGACGATTTCGTCGTTCTGGTTGGTCAGTACGGCGTCCCAGGCCACCTCGCCGTACTCGTCGGTCTCACGCGGAGTGATCTTCTTGGCGGTCAACGTGACCCGGATGGAGTCACCCGCTGCAACAGGGGTGATGAAGCGCAGGTTCTCCAGGCCATAGTTGGCCAGCACGGGACCCGGCGCGGGCTCCACGAACAGACCTGCGGCCCAGCTCAGCAGCAAGTAGCCGTGGGCCACGATGCCCGGGAAGAACGGGTTGGCCTCGGCAGCTTCCTGGTTGGTGTGCGCGTAGAAGGTGTCGCCCGTGGAGTTTGCGAAGGCGGTGATGTCTTCGAGGCTCACCTGGCGCAGGTCCGAACGGACGGCGTCGCCAATGCGCAGGGTTGAGAGGTGCTTCCGGAACGGGTGCTCGCCTTCGGTTTCGACCGTGAAGTTGCGGTCGGCACCGGTGTGCCACTGGCCAGTGACCGCGGTGAGCATGTTCGGAGACCCTTGGATGGCCGTGCGCTGCATGTGGTGCAGGACGGAGCGGATGCCGCCCAGCTCCTCGCCGCCGCCGGCCCGGCCGGGACCGCCGTGGACCAGGTGGGGTACGGGCGATCCGTGCCCTGTGGATGAGCGCGCGTCTTCGCGGTTCAGCATGTGCACGCGGCCGTGGTGGGCGGCGATTCCCGTCACCAGTTCGCGGGCGACAGCGGGATCGTTGGTGCACACGGAGGCCACCAGCGAACCCGAGCCGCGGGCTGCCAAGCGGATGGCGTCGGCAAGGTCGGAGTACCCGAGCACGGAAGAAACAGGCCCGAAAGCTTCCAGGGAGTGGACTTCCTCGGCTTCGGCGTTGGCCCAGTTGAGGAGCACGGGCGACATGAACGCACCGTCCTCCACAACGCCCACGGCGCCACCAACGGAGGTCACCGACGGCGAATCGAGAGATCCGTACGCAAGTTCACCTCCGGCGTCGAGCATTGACTGCACGGCCGCGCGGACGTCGGCGAGCTGCTCGAGGGAAGCCAGGGCGCCCATGGTGACGCCCTCGGCGCGCGGGTCACCGAGGACAACGCGCTCGTTGATGCGGGCCCCGACGGCGGCCGCGATGTCAGCGGTCAGCTCCTGCGGAACGATGATGCGGCGGATGGCGGTGCACTTCTGGCCCGCCTTGACGGTCATCTCGGTGACGACCGCTTTGACAAAGGCGTCGAACTCGGGGGTGCCCGGGACGGCGTCGGGACCGAGGATGGCGGCGTTGAGCGAGTCGGTCTCGGAGGTGAAGCGAACGCCGCCCTGGACCACGTTGCGGTGGGATTTGAGCGAGTTCGCGGTGGACGCCGAGCCAGTGAAGGAGACGAGGTCGCGGTAGTCGAGTTCGTCCAGGATAGTCCGCGCGGAACCTGAAATCAGCTGGAGGGAACCTGCCGGGAGGATGCCGGACTCGACTATTGCCTTCACGGCGTCAGCGGCCACATAACCCGTGGGAGTCGCCGGCTTCACGATGGTGGGCACGCCGGCCAGGAACGCGGGTGCGAACTTTTCCAGCATGCCCCAGACCGGGAAGTTGAAGGCGTTGATCTGCACGGCGACGCCGGGAATGCGGGTGTAGATGTGCTCACCGGCGAACGAGCCGTCCTTGGAGAGCACCTCCATGGGGCCGTCAACAATGACCTGTGAGTTCGGGAGTTCGCGGCGTCCTTTGGAACCGAAGGTAAAGAGGACACCGATGCCGCCGTCGATGTCGATCATGTTGTCGATCTTGGTGGCCCCGCTCTGCGAGGAAGACGCGTAGAGCTCTTCACGGCGTCCGTTGAGGTACATGGCAAGCTCTTTGAGCTTGAGTGCGCGCTGGTGGAACGTCAGTTTTCCAAGTTCGGCCTGGCCGGTGGTGCGCGCGAAATTCACGACGGCGGCGAGGTCCAGTCCGTCGGTGCTCACGTTCGCCAGGACTTCTCCGGTGCTGGCGTCGCGTACAGGAACCTTCCTGGCGTCGGGCGCCGGGGTCCACCAGGCCCCCTGGACGTAGCTGGGGACGGTGGCAACGGCTGTGGTTTCCGGGGCGACTGCGGTAGTGGTCATCGTCGACGGGTCCTTCCAAGGCACATGAAATCGGCACGGTCATTGATGACAGAAGCCAACATTACTGACCGGCCGTTCGGTAATATATACAGGGTACATGAATCCCCCGGCGAGTACAGCAGTTGTTTTTCAACCGGGGAAGTCCGGCCCGGCTCCCACCTTGGCCCGGACCGCGCCCAGTTCCTCCGGAGAAACCCCGTTGTCCGTGAGGAATCCAGCAACATCAAGCGAAGCCAGGAAGATCCGCAGACTCCTCAGGCGTTCGGCCACCATGGCCTCGAGCTGCTCATCGGGAAGGTACGGATCATGTGCATGTGGCGCGCCATGGGTCCGGTGCCGCTCGTTGATTCCCCGGGCCGCAAGCTCGTACCCGGCAAGGATTTCCTGATCGTCCATCCCCGCGAGCCGCTGCAGCATAAGGGCGATCATGCCGCTCCGGTCCCTCCCGGCAGAACAATGCACCACCACTTTGCCCGGTGAGGCAGCAATGGCCTTGAAAACCGCGGCCACCTTGTCCCCGAACAGCTGCAGATAGTCGCCGTACTTTGCCGGATCCCTCAGGTACGGACCAAACAACTCATCGAATTGGCTGTGGTCCGGGTCTTCCGTAGGGCAATGGACGACGTCGATCCGCGCCTTCACATCGTCCGGCACCTCGGGATCGGTGTCGCGTTGCCGCCGCTCGCGCGAGGCGCGGAGGTCGATCACGGTGCGGACGCCGTCGTCGTACATTTGCTGCCAGCCGTCCCCGGTGACCCATTCGTGGCGACCCATCCGGTACACGTCGCCGGCGATCTTCCAGGCGTTGACAGCGCCATCCCAGTGGACACTTTGGTGAGTTGAAGAAGTCCCATCCATAGCAGCCAGCTAAGCACATTGGGTGCGAGGAAGGGACTGCCCGCCGAGGGGTGAGCTCTCGGGACTAACTGCCCGCCGAGGGGTGAGCTCTCGGGACTAAACGCGGGCGCTTACCGCCGAAAGCTCACCCCTCGGCGCCGTACTTGGCCAGCCGGTACTCCAGACCGTTGCGGACAGCCGGCCACTCGTGCTCGAGGATGGAGAACACCACGGTGTCGCGAAGCACGCCGTCCTTGGTGCGGGAGTGGTTCCGGAGCACCCCGTCCTGCTTGGCGCCGAGCCGGGCAATGGCTTCGCGGGACTGGTGGTTCAGCCAGTGCGTGCGGAATTCCACGGCAGGGCAGCCCAACACTTCAAAGGCGTGCCTCAGCAGCAGCAACTTGGAATCCGGGTTGGTTCCCGTGCCGTGCGCCGAAGCCGCGTTCCAGGTGGAACCGATCTCCACGCGAGGGGTCGCGGCGTCGATGTTCATGTAGGTGGTCATGCCGATCAGCTTGCCCGTAGCCCTGGACCGTGTGGCGAAGGGCAGCATGGAGCCGGCCTCCTGCAACGAAAGGCGGCGTTCGATGTCCGCAGCCATGCCCTCCGGAGTGGGAACCGAGGTGTACCAGAGCTTCCACAAGTCGCCATCCCGGGCCGCGTCCACCAGGCCATCGTGGTGTTCCTGCGTCAACGGCTCAAGGGTCACGAACTTGCCGGTCAAGGTGATGGGTTCAATGAAAGTCACCCGGATAGCCTAACCGGCTGCGGCGATTAGTCGTTCCAGTCGAAGAAACCCTTGCCGGTCTTGCGGCCCAGCTCGCCCCGCGCCACTTTGTCCCGCAGGATCTGCGGCGGAGCAAAACGTTCACCCAGCGTGGAATGGAGATACTCGGCAATGCCGAGCCGCACATCCAGCCCAACGATGTCCGTGGTCTTCAGCGGTCCGGTGGGGTGCTTGTAGCCGAGAACCATGGCGGCATCGATGTCTTCCGCTGAGGCTACGCCTTCTTCCACCATGCGCATCGCTTCCAGGGCAATCGCCACGCCCAGCCGTGAGGACGCGAAGCCGGGAGCGTCATTGACGACGACGGCGGTCTTGCCGAGTGCCTCAGTCCAGTTTTTCGCCGCTTCAGCGAGTTCGGGAGACGTCTCCTTGGCCAGCACCACTTCGATGAGGGTGGAGGCGGGAACAGGGTTGAAGAAGTGGAGCCCGACGAAGTTGGCGGGACGGCGAAGTTCGTTGGCGAGTCCTGTGACCGAAAGCGACGACGTGTTGGAGGCCAGGAAGGCATCGGCAGAGAGGTGCTCCTCCACCGCCTTGAGCGCCGTGACCTTGAGGTCGTAGTCCTCGGGCACGGCTTCCACCACCAAGCCACAGTGGATGAACGATTCGTAGTCTGTGGAGGTACTGAACCGGGACATCGCTTCTTCGGTAGTTTCTGTGAGGGTGCCGCGGGCAGCGGATTTTGCCACGGCGTCGGCTACCCGGGAGTGGGCGCCGGCTGCAGCCTCATGGTCGCGTTCCACCACCACCACGGTGGCCCCCTTGGTGAGGAAGGCGTGCGCGATGCCGGCACCCATCCGGCCACCGCCCAGCACTCCTACGACGTGCGGAATTTCGGGTACTGCGGTCATTTCCGGGTCCTGTCCTGCGCGGGGGCGGCTTTGTCGTGCGAAGCGGCCGATTTCTTATCGAGGAATGCCTGCATGCGGTCGAACTTGGCCTGGGACTCAAAGAGGATTCCCTGGGCGAGTGTGTCAATCACGGGGTGGGCCTCCGCCGGCGCATGGAACACCGACTTGGTGATGCGCACGGCCATCGGATCCTGCCGGGCGATCCGGTCCGCCAGAGCATGGGCCGCATCCATCAGCTCGGGTGCCTCGTAGATTCCCGTGATGAGGTTGATCCGCAGGGCTTCTTCGGCCCGCAGCACCGCGCCGGCCAGGAGTATCTCCTTGGCTTTCGGTTCACCGACGAGTTCCTTCAGGCGCCAGGTAGCGCCGGCAGCGGCCATGATGCCCAGGCCGGTCTCCGGGTTTCCGATCCGCACGCTCGGGGTGCCGATCCGGAAGTCCGCAGCGTAGGCGAGCTCGGCACCGCCTCCCAGGCAGTAGCCGTCCAAGGCGGCAATGACGGGCATGGGCAGCTTGGCGATGCGGACAAAGATGGTCGAGTTGATCCCCTGCAAGGCGTCGTCCCGGCGCCGCTCCCGCAGTTGTCCGATGTCGGCCCCGGAGGCGAAGACCCCATTTGTTCCCGCGATGATCAGGACTTTGGGGTTGCGTTCCAGCTCGGCACACACCGCATGAAGCTCGTCCACCATCTTTTGGTCGATGGCATTGCGGACCTCGGGGCGGTTCAGCAGAACGGTCAGGCGGTCGTCGCGCTCCTCGAGCAGAAGCGTGGTGAAATCGGCGGGATTCAGTGCCATTACACGCCTTCCAGCAGCATTGCCGTGCCTTGGCCTACGCCGATGCACATGGTGGCCAGGCCGAGCTTTGGTCCCGTCACCGTGGCCAGTTCGCGTTCCATCCGACCCAGCAGCGTGATGGCGATCCTTGAGCCACTGGAACCGAGGGGGTGTCCCAAACTGATGGCGCCGCCGTCGTTGTTGACAATGTCAGGATCCAGTCCGAGGCGACGCATGCTGGCCAGCGACTGGGTGGCAAAGGCCTCGTTGAGTTCCACGGCCCCGAGCTGGTCCACTGATAGCCCGGTGCGTCCCAGGACCTTCTGCGTGGCCGGGACCGGTCCGATGCCCATGATTTCCGGCTCGCAACCGGCCGAGGCACCGTCGATGATGCGGGCGCGGGGCGTGAGGCCGAACTTCTTGATGGCGGCTTCGGAAGCGACGATGATGGCCGAGGCGCCGTCGTTGAGCGTTGAGGAGTTGCCAGCGGTCACTACGGATCCGCCCGGAACAACGGGCCGCAGCCCGGCAAGGACGTCCATGGTGGTTCCCTCGCGGGGGCCCTCGTCCGTGTCCACCACAGTCTCGGACTTCCGTGTTTTGACGGTGACGGGAACGATCTCGTCCTTGAACCGGCCGCCGGCAATGGCTGCCAGGGCGCGTTCATGCGAACGGACGGCGAAAGCATCAGCGTCTTCGCGCGAAATGTTGTCCACACGGCCCACTTCCTCAGCCGTTTCCGGCATGGAATAGGTCATCTTGCCGTCACGGGACAGCCCGCCCTTGGTGAACAGCGGGTTGGTGAAGCGCCACCCGATGGAGGTATCGAAGATCTGGCCCGGCTTGGCGAACGCGGTGGCGGGCTTTTCCTGGACCCAGGGTGCACGGCTCATGGACTCGACGCCGCCGGCCACCACGATGTCCGCGGCACCGGATTTGATCATCTGGCTGGCCATGATGATGGCGCTCAAACCCGAGGCGCACAGTCGGTTGACCGTGATGCCCGGGATGTGGAGGGGCAGTCCGGCAAGCAAGGTTGCCATGCGGGCAACATTCCGGTTTTCCTCGCCGGCACCGTTGGCATTGCCGAGGATCACTTCATCAATCGAGTCAGGATCGACGCCGGCACGCGCCACAGCTTCCCGGACCACCAATGCGGCGAGATCGTCGGGGCGGACTGAGGACAGCGCCCCACCATAGCGACCTACGGGCGTCCGTGCGCCGCCAACAAGAAAAGCCTCGACCATGAGAACATCCTTCGCGAAAGTGAAAGGGACCGGCCCGGAATAATATACCGACCGTTCGTTCTATAAAGATTACACGGCCCTGCGGGACGGTCAACAGATGAACCTCTCCGCCGGACCGTCCCGCGACCCCGCTCAGACCACCCGGATCCCCAAGTGACCAGCCAGCAGGGGCGCCATCAGACTCAGCTGGTAGTCGTCAATCACCACCCCAGCCAACCCTGCCAAACCATTGATGCCACGGAATTCCGACGTCCGCAGATCCACGTCCTTGAGCTTGGCACCCGTGACGTCCAGGGTGCCGATGGTGCAGTTCTTCAAAGCAACCCGGGTCCCTGTGCATCCACCGAGATCGAGTTCATTGATGATGCAATCGGAGATCTGCACATCCATGAGCTTGGACCCGCGGAGATTCACGTAGTCCAGCTTGCCGCCGTCGATTCGGACGGAACGCCAGATGCCCTCATAAAGTTCGGCCGAACCCCACCGCGGATTGGTGATCTCCACATCCTGCCAGGAAGTACGCGCAGCCATGAACACGGGCGCGTACGGCTCAGCCAGAATGCACTCACGGAACGTCGCCCCACGCAACTGCGCCTCATTGAAGGACACACCGTTGAATTCACACTCGATGAAATCCGCGCCACTCAGCTCCTCCCCGTCCGCCGAGACCCGGGTGAGCCGGACGCCGTCGTACCTTTCGCCGCGCTGGAAGTCCGGGGCGTCGTCGTCGCGCAGTTCCTCCAGGCGCACCGGGGAGATTTTAGGGGCCGCAACCTTCGCAGCCGCCATCAGAGTGCCTCCGCCTTCCCGGAATCCTGCGGAAGATCCGGCATGCCGGGGCAAGCCTTCCCCGGTCCGGCGTTGATATGCTGCGTCAAAGTGGTGGGTAATTCCATGCTTCGAGCCTATCCCCGGGCACTGACAAAAACCGCCGTCGGGGGAAACCACGTTGAAAGGCCAAACCATGGTCACCATCGATCTGAGCGGGCAAAGCAAGGCAGCGGGAGGCTCCGCATCCCTCAAGGGATACCTCGCCGAACCCCGGGGAGAGGGGCCGTTCCCGGGCGTTGTGATGATCCATGAGGCCTTTGGCCTGAACGACGTGATGCTTCGGCAGGCAGACCGGCTGGCTGGCTGCGGCGGGCTACCTGACAATCGCTGTGGACCTGTACAGCGACGGCGGCACCAGGCGCTGCCTCGTCGCAACCATGCGCTCTTTGCTCTCAGGCGGGGGCCGGGCCTTCACCGACGTGGCAATCGCCCGGGAGTGGCTGCGAAACGATGACAGGTGCACGGGCAAGGTGGGCGTCATCGGCTTCTGCATGGGCGGCGCATTCGCCTTGCTGGTGGCGAACGACGGTTTTGACGCAGCCTCCGTGAACTACGGCCAACTGCCGCAGGACCTGGACAGTGCCCTCCTGGGTGCCTGCCCGGTGGTCGCCAACTACGGCGGCAAGGACCGGACCCTGCCCGGAGCCGCCGCCAAGCTGGAGCAGTCCCTCACCAGCCTCAGCGTCGAGCACGACGTCAAGGAATTTCCGACGGCGGGCCACGCCTTCATGAACGACGCCCCGGTCGGTCCCAAGCTGCTTCGTCCCCTGATGCGGGTCATGGGGATCAAGCCGGACCCTGCCTCGGCCCCCGAAGCCTGGCGGCGTATCGAGGAGCATTTCGCGAAGCACCTGGCGGGCTGATTCCAGCAAAACCTTCCAGCAAAACCCAGGCGGAACAACCACAAGCGCCCCTTCCGGTGAACCAATCACCGGAAGGGGCGCCCGTCGTCGTGCGTTTGTTATCTCACAAGCGTCAGCTGAAAAGTTCGCTCTTCGGCTGGTTGTTCTTGACCTTCTGCCAGCCAAGCCACAGCACCAAGGCGAAGAACGGAATGGTCGCCAGGGTCCACAGGCCCAACAGGAACACCTCTCCGGTCGCTTTGTCGGTCATGGTGTCAAAGCCGATCAGCACTGTAATGACAAGCAGCGCGATGAGGCCAAGCCAGCTGGTCCACGGCGAACCGGGCATGGGAAGGCTGGAGACCTTGCCACGCTTCTTCCGCAAGGCAATCTGGCTCGCGAAAATGGATCCCCACGTGAAGATGACGCCGATGGAGGCAGTGTTCAGCGCGAGATCGAACGCGTGCGAGCCGCCCAGCCAGATGTTCAGGAGGATACCCACCAGGTAAACGCCGCCGATTGCCAGGATGGCCGCGTACGGCACGTGGCGGGTGGACATCTTGGTGAGCCACTGCGGGGCGTGGCCGTTATTGGCCATGGTCCGGAAGATGCGGCCGATCGAGTAGAGACCGGAGTTGCAGGAGGACAGGGCGGCGGTGATGACGATCATGTTCATGACATCGCCCATCCAGCCAAGGCCCATCTGGCCGAACACGGTAACGAACGGCGAGGTGCCGGCAACGTACTGGTCGGATGGAAGAAGCATGGCAAGCAGCGTCACCGAACCGACGTAGAAGACCACAATACGGATCACGACGGCGCGGATCGCCTTGGGAACTTCGCGCTCCGGGTTCTCCATCTCACCAGCGGTGATGCCGACGAGTTCAATGGCGTTGTAGGCGAAGATCACGGCGTTGAGGACCAGGATCATCACCAGGCCGCCCTTGGGGAACATGCCGCCGTCTTCGTGGAAGAGGTTCGCGACAGACGCGTGTCCCTCGCCAACCTTGGCGTTGGTGACAACCATGAAGGTGCCAACAGCAAGGAAGATCACGATTGCCGCGACCTTGAGGCAGGATGCCCAGAATTCGAACTCGCCGAATGCCTTGACGCTGAACAGGTTCACGGCCACCAGCAGCACCAATGCGGCGATGGCGGACAGTTCAATCGGCACGTTGGGGAAGAAGAACTGGAAGTACAGGCCGATCGCGATGAGTTCGGCAATGCCTGTCATGGCCCAGTTGATGAAGTACATCCAACCGGAAAGGAAGGCGCCCTTCTTACCGAACATCTCGCCGGCGTAGCTTACGAAGGAGCCCGACGTCTGGCGGTACATGATGAGTTCACCGAGCGCACGCATCAGCAGGTAAGCGATGACGCCGGCAATGGCGTAGGAGAAGATCAGGGCCGGGCCCGTGGAGGCCAGGCGGCCACCGGCACCCATGAAAAGGCCGACGCCGATGGCGCCGCCCATGGCGATCATGGTGACGTGACGGCGGCTCAGGGTCTTTTTGTATCCCTCGGCGCTGAGGGTGGAGCCCGCGGCTGCGGATGACGCCTTGGGGCTCTGGAGATCTGTGGGAGTACTTTGCGGCACAGCTGTTCCTTGTGGGTTGGGGTATTGCTGTAGGGGTTTCGCCCAGTGCCGGGACACGGGCGGCTTTGGCACACATAATTCGAGCTTTCCCGCTTTGAGGATCCCGAAGTGTGACAAAGAACGCAGAACGCCGAAGCTTCGCGCAACCCGTCTATCTTACGGGATTAACCGGAAGGCCCGTGACGCAGGCAACAACACCCCTCCCCCTCAAAGCAACGCGGGGTCAGATATGGCCCATGTTTGGCCTCCGGATGGGCCATATCTGACCCCGCGTTGCAGTTGGCAGGGAGGTTCTCCAATGGATTGCCTAAATAAAACTTTTCGGTATGCCTAAATTTCGCTATCCTCTTAGTGAGTACCCCCCAACGATGAGGAACCCCAATGGCTGCACCCGCCCTGGAAACACGTGCCACACCCGGCAAAGTATGGTCCCGGCTCCTGCTCCTGGGACCAGCCTTCGTTGCCGCAATCGCCTACGTGGATCCCGGAAACGTCGCAGCCAACCTCACAGCCGGTGCCAACTATGGCTACCTGCTGGTCTGGGTACTGGTGGTAGCGAACGCCATGGCAGTCCTGGTCCAGTACCAGTCAGCCAAACTCGGCCTCGCCACGGGGATGAGCCTGCCGGAGATCCTGGGCAAGCGGCTCGGAAACAAACGCCGGCGCCTGTATTGGCTGCAAGCGGAGGTCGTCGCCGGCGCTACGGACATGGCAGAGGTCATCGGTGGAGCCGTGGCCTTGAACCTGCTGTTCGGGATCCCGCTGCTTGCCGGAGGAGTGATTGTCGGCGTCGCTTCCATGTTGCTCCTGGCACTGCAGTCGCAGCGGGGCCAGCGCTCGTTCGAATACGCCATCCTGGTTCTCCTGGGGATCATCGCTGTGGGATTCGTGTCCGGACTGTTCGTCAATCCCCCGGATGCCGGAAGCGCCCTTGGCGGGTTGGTTCCGCGTTTTGAAGGCACGGACACCATCCTTCTGGCAGCGAGCATGCTTGGCGCCACGGTGATGCCCCACGCGATCTACCTCCACTCGGCACTTGCCCGTGACCGGCATGGCTTCTCCCCCGACCCCGTCATCCGGACCAAGCTGATCCGCGCCACCCGCACGGACGTCGTCGGCGCCCTGCTGCTCGCCGGAGTCGTCAACATATCGATGCTCCTGCTCGCCGCCTCCAGCCTGCGCGGCATAGAAGGCACGGACACCATCGCAGGCGCCCACGCCGCAGTGACATCCGCATTGGGCCCAGCCATCGGCGTGATCTTCGCAATCGGGCTCCTGGCGTCCGGGCTGGCATCCACCTCGGTTGGTTGCTACGCCGGCGCGACCATCATGGGCGGTCTCCTCAAAGTCCGGATTCCCCTGCTCACCCGCCGTGTCATCACCCTGATCCCTGCGCTGATCGTCCTGGGCGCGGGCATTGAGCCGACACTCGCTTTGGTGCTGAGCCAGGTGCTGCTCAGCTTCGGTATCCCCTTCGCGTTGATTCCCCTTATCAGGCTCACCGGCAAGAAGGACGTCATGGGCCTCCACGCCGACAGCATGCCGCTGAAAATCGCAGGTTGGACCAGTGCCGTGCTGATCGTCGGTTTGAACTGCGTCCTCATCACCCTCACCCTCACAGGGCAGTCCTGAGGTCGGGCCTCACCTGATCCGGAGCATCGGGCAGCAAAGCTAGGCTTGACCCATGGGCACTCTTCACACCAAGGCATCTTTGTACAGATTCACTGCCCTGGATGCCTTGGCCGTAGCCGTTTATCTCGGATTCACCGTGTACTTCACGGTCAGCGGTGAAGCTGTCGAGAGGCTGATGCTTCAGCTGTTCACCGACCCGGCCACCGCGTCCTATGCCGTCAACGCAATCTTTTATGCCGGCGTCGGAATATTTGCCGTGGCGTCAGCCTGGCGCGTGGTGGGGCGGGACCTCAAGATCCTGGGAACGCGTCCGTGGTTCACCCTGGGCATGATTCCCTTGGCGATCGTGGTGATGCTCATCCTCACGGCTCTGCTCGTGGCGGCGTTCGGGACCGCCCAGAGCTCCGAGAACCAGTTGGGGATCCAGGGGCTGCTGCAACACGTTCCGGCCTGGCTGATGGTTCCCCTGCTGGTGGTGCTGGGGCCGTTCGTTGAGGAATACCTGTTCCGCCATCTCCTGATCGGCAAGTTGTCGCAGCATGTGAACATCTGGATCTGCTGCGTGATCTCGGTGCTCGTCTTCGCATCGATCCACGTGGTGGGCCGCGAGGGGCTGGTGTTGTCCGCCCTGGCGCCCTATTTGGGCATGGCCGCAGTGCTGGTGGCCGTCTACGTCTGGACCGGCAAGAATCTGATGTTCTCCTACTTTGTGCACGCCGCCAAGAACCTCATGGCCGTCGTCCTGATCTATGCAGTCCCGCCCGAACTCCTGTCCAAATAGGTCGCAGATCAGGTCGTTCTGAGGGCTGGCAACGACCTGATCTGCGACCCAGTTGGGTAACCCGGACGGAAACTGACCGCATCCCGCTACCCAGCCACCCGCCGTCGGAATAGCTTGGTGGGCATGACACTCAACATCCAGGTAGTAGTCGACTGCAAGAAGCCCCACGACCTCGCCGATTGGTGGGCCCAAACCCTCGAATGGAGCGTTGAGCCACAGGATGAGGCCTTCATCCGTTCCATGATCGAGCAGGGTTATGCCACCGAAGACCAGTCCATCATCCACAACGGCAAGCTGGTGTGGGCCGAAGGGTGCGCGATCATCCCCGCCGGGGACACCACTCCCACGACCGGGCGGCGCATACTCTTCCAGACCGACCCCAATGAAAAGACCGTCAAAAACCGGGTGCATTGGGATGTCCGACTGGACGGCCGCGACAAGGACGTTGTGCGCAAGGAGCTCGAGGCCCGCGGCGCCAAGCACCTCTGGACCGCCAGCCAGGGACCTCACGAATGGCACACCATGGCGGACCCGGAAGGCAACGAGTTCTGCATCAGCTAAGGCCATTACTAGACTCGGTATGTGAACACTGATCTCCCTGCCAAGGTTTCCGACATCTTTGACCCCTCGCGCTGGCGCACGGTTTCCGGCTTCGACGACTTCAAGGACATGACGTACCACCGGCAGGTTGAGCGTTCAGCGGACGGCACGGTCAAGGACCTCCCCACAGTCCGCATCGCCTTCAACCGCCCCGAAGTCCGCAATGCCTTCCGTCCGGGCACAGTGGACGAGCTCTACCGGGCCATGGACCACGCCCGCATGACCCCCGACGTCGCCACTGTTCTGCTCACCGGCAACGGCCCCTCGGAGAAGGACGGCGGACACTCGTTCTGTTCCGGTGGCGACCAGCGGATCCGCGGCCGTGACGGCTACCGCTACCAAGTGGAAGGCGCAGAGGGGGACTCCGCCGAATTCATCGACCCCGCCCGAGCAGGCCGCCTCCACATCCTGGAAGTCCAGCGGCTCATGCGGACCATGCCCAAGGTGGTCATCGCCGTCGTCAACGGTTGGGCGGCCGGCGGCGGGCACTCCCTGCACGTAGTCAGCGACCTCACCATCGCCTCCCGCCAGCACGGCAAGTTCAAGCAGACGGACGCGACCGTAGGAAGTTTCGACGCCGGATACGGCTCTGCGCTGTTGGCCCGCCAGATCGGCCAGAAAGCCGCGCGGGAGATCTTCTTCCTGGCCCGCGAATATTCCGCCGAGGACATGGTCCGCATGGGTGCCGTGAACGAGGCCGTGGACCACGAGCGCCTGGAAGAAGTAGCCCTTGAGTACGCCGCGGACATTGCACGCCAGTCCCCGCAGGCCATCAGGATGCTCAAGTTCGCGTTCAACCTGGCCGACGACGGCCTGGCCGGGCAGCAGGTCTTCGCCGGGGAAGCCACGCGCCTGGCCTACATGACCGATGAGGCCGTGGAGGGCAAAGAAGCGTTCCTCCAGAAGCGCGATCCCGACTGGTCCAGCTTCCCCTACTACTTCTAGGACTCCCCTGTGAACGTCGATCCTGTTCTCAAAGCCCTGATGGCCGCCCTCCACGGCGAGGGTCCCGCCGTCGAAATCGTCGTGGACGGCGACGGCGAGCCGAAAGCCGTCCCTGTGGAGACCGGCGTCGACGATGCCGCAGTGGTGGTCCGCACCTCCGGTTCCACGGGTGCACCCAAAGCAACCGTACTGACCGTCGATGCCCTCGCTGCGTCGTCGGTGGCAACCGCCATGGCGCTGCGCGGCGAAGGCCAGTGGCTGCTGGCACTGCCCCTGCAGTACGTGGCCGGCGTGCAGGTGCTGGTCCGTTCGCTCTACGCGGGGACCCGGCCGTGGGTAATGGACCAGTCCAACGGCTTCACGCCGGAGGCTTTCACCGCCGCGGCGGAGGAACTGACGGACAAGATCCGGTTCACCTCGCTGGTACCTACGCAGCTGCAGCGGCTCCTGGACTCCCCCGCGCCTGAAACCCTCGCCGTCCTGCGCCGTTTCAACGCCATCCTGCTGGGCGGCGCACCGGCATCACCCGGGCTCCTCGCCGCCGCCCGGGCGGAGGGCCTGAAGGTGGTTACCACCTACGGCTCAGCCGAGACGTGCGGCGGGTGCGTTTACGACGGCGAGCCGCTGGACGGCGTCGAAATCCGGATCGGTGACGGCGAACTGGAAGGCCGCGTCCTGCTGGGCGGCGACACTGTGGCAGCGGGCTACCTGGACGCCGGTCCCGACGCTTTCTTCGAAGAGGACGGCACACGCTGGTACGTCACCGGTGACCTCGGTGAACTGTCCCCCGACGGCAAACTCACCGTACTGGGACGTGCCGACGACGTCATCATCACCGGCGGCGTCAAGGCTTCCGCCGCCTACATCCAAAGCAAGCTGGAAGAGCTCGACGGCGTCAACGCGGCTTTCGTCGCTGGCGTCCCCTCGCGGGAATGGGGCCAGGCTGTTGCAGCCTACGTGGCTGTCGCCGACCCGAGCCCCGAAGGCATTAAGGGTTTCACGGCCCGGCGGGAAGCCGTCCTGGGCGTCCTGGCACCCAAAACGGTGCTTGCCGACAAGGTTTTACCGATGCTGCCGAACGGAAAACCGGACAGGCTGGCCATGATTGAACAGCTTTCCAATCTGCATCAGGGACAATAGACAAGTTCTTCCCCCAACTGATTCTTTCCCCCAACTGGGATCAAACGCGAAACACACGAGGTATTACACGTGGCGACAGCTGCACAATGGATCCAAGGAGCCCGGCTCCGCACCCTGCCCGCGGCAATTGCGCCGGTCCTGATCGGTTCGGCAGCGGCGTACGAGCTCCATGCTTTCCGGCTGCCGAACGCGATCCTCGCGGCGCTCGTCGCGCTTCTGCTTCAAATCGGCGTCAACTACGCCAACGACTACTCCGACGGCATCCGCGGAACCGATGAAGACCGGGTTGGCCCGCTGCGCCTGGTGGGTTCCGGGGCAGCGAAGCCGGAACAGGTGAAATGGGCAGCCTTCGCCCTGTTCGGTGCCGCGATGCTGTGCGGCCTCATCCTGGTGATCATTACCCAGACCTGGTGGCTCATCCTGGTGGGTATCGGCTGCGTCCTTGCCGCGTGGGGTTACACGGGCGGGAAGAACCCTTACGGCTACCTGGGCCTGGGCGACGTCTTTGTCTTTGTGTTCTTCGGACTGGTAGCCACCCTCGGGACCACCTACACCCAGGCTGGCCAGGTCAGCCTGGCGGCAGTCATCGGCGCCATAGGTACCGGCCTCATCGCCTGCGCCTTGCTGATGGCCAACAACGTCCGGGACATCCCTACGGACACTGCGGCAGGAAAGCGGACCTTGGCGGTTCGTCTGGGCGACCGGCATGCCCGCGAAAGCTACGTGCTGATGCTCGCCGTGTCCATCCTGCTGGTGATCGTCCTGGCGCCTACCAAGCCGTGGATGTTGATCGTGCTCCTGCTGATCCCCGCCTGCCTCATGCCTGCATGGCTGATGGTCAACGGCAAGAAGCGCAAGAGCCTGATCCCGGTGCTCAAGCAGACCGGCCTGATCAACCTCGGCTACAGCTTGTTGTTCTCGCTGGGGCTCATCCTGAGCCGCGGCTTCTAGGCTTCACAACAAAGAACGCCCCTCAGAAATGTTCTGAGGGGCGTTCTTCGTTTGAATTGCCTAAACCGTGCCGGGACGCTTGTCGTTGTTGACTGCAATGTCCGGGTTCTTCTCCACCAGGCTGTCCTCAGCTTCGGCGTCTTCAACCTCGCCGGCGGTGCGGATGGGCTTGGCTCGCCCGGAGAAACGCTCGCGCATGGCGGCCGTGGCGGCGTCGCGCTGTTTCTGGAAGAACAGGTAGCTGATGGCGAAGGCCATGAGCCCTGCGAAGATCGCCGCCGGCAGCAGACCCACCTGCAAAAGGGCGAAGATAATGAACAACGGCACGAACAGCGCCAGGCGGATGAGGGAATACTTCAGGAAAGCCACCATCCAAGTTTAGCCGCCCGGATGGTTGCACTCTGGTCACGGCCCAAAGAGGGCGTCCAGCGAACGGCTTCCGGGCACTAGACTTGATGCATGCTCCGCGTTATAGGCGTCGTCGTCGTTCTTGTTGTCTTCGTCTATGCCCTGGTGGATGTCATACGCACGGACCGTCACCAGACCCGCGGCATTTCGAAAACCGCATGGATCATTGTGATGATCGTCCTGCCGTTGCTGGGTGCCGTTCTGTGGTTCATTTTCGGCCGTCCGTACAACAAACCCACAGCCACGCCTGTACGGCGCCACCCCACCGCACCGGACGACGACCCCGAGTTCCTCCGCAACCTGGAGACCCGACGCCGCAACCAAGCCGAAGAGGACCGCCTGAAGAAGCTCAAGGCCGATCTCGAAGCCAAGGAGCGCAAACTCCGGGACACGTCGTCAGGCTCGGATGATGCCAAACGCGGTGAGCCGGATACGCATGATACCGACGAGCTGAAGTAGGCGAACATGGCCCAGCAAGCTGATGGTTCACGGCAAACACCTTCCACACCATCAGTCAGCGGGCCACCGGCTCCACCCCCGCGCCCCGGCATGTCCCTTTCCGCGCCGCCTCCCATACCCGTGGCCGTGAAGCCTCCCGGCCCGGCCCGGTTGTCCCGTTCGCTGTGGCTGGCAAGTTTCGTGGCCGGCATTGCGGTCGTGTTCACGGGATTCCTCGGCAGGGACGCTCATTTTGAGCGTTTGAAGGGCATTATCCAGTCCATGGTCCCGGACGGCGACGCCAAAGCCGTCGACGGGGCCACCGCCGTCGTATTCCTCGGCAGCCTGGCCATGATCGCAGGGGTGGTGGCGATGGAAGCTGTCCTTCTGGCAATCCTCTTCAGGCTACGCACGTGGCCCCGGTGGGCTCTGGCTCCCCTGGTCCTCCTCCACGCGGTGGTCACCGTGATCACAGCGGACTATGTGGTAGCTCCGGGCAATGACGGCGTCATGGCCATGGTTCTCCTCGCCGCGCAGTTCATCCTGGCGGCAGCCGGCTTGATCCTGCTTTTCCTGCCTTCCACATCCGCCTGGCTGCTCAGCGGACGGCGGGCATAGCCGCCAGGATACCTTCGCAGCTGCGCAGCACCACCCGGCAGGCGTCCACCGCCGACGACTCTACCAACAGCGGGTTTTCGGCGATCTGCCGCCAACGGTCCAGGGTGCTCCGGGTTTCCCGCGCGATCTCCTCCGTGCCCGCTTCCGGGGTTAGTCCCAGCCGCTGGAATGGAAGGTTGCCCCGGCCGCCCACCAGCCGCTCGGCTTCCTCCGCCTGCCCGGGTGGCAGGACCACCCCACCGGTCCGCAGGGAGCCCAGGAGCCTCAGTTCCCGGAATTCATGTGCCCCGGCAAGCAACTGTTCCAGTGCCGGTTCGAGGACGGCTGCCTGGCCCGGTTGGGAGCCGCCCAGTAATGCTTCCAAACCTACGACGGCGGCACGCGCCTTGAGGGCGTCGGCCCGGGTCTGGAACAGCGAGGCCACGGTGTCCAGCAAACGGCCCAACCCACTGCGTCGCGCCAATTCGTGCGCCAGTTCAGTCGGATGGGTGATTCCGCCCCGGATCAGGGCAACTGCCAGCCGGATCCCGAACAGGCCGAACCGTTGAACCAGGGAAGCCTTCAGCGCGGACTCCACTCCGTCCGGTCCGTCGGCACGGACAAAGCGATCAACAGAAAGCATCATCTTTTCGCGCTGGGCCCGTTCCATGCGCGCCAGGAGCATGAGGGCGTCGACGTCGTTTTGGCGCATTGTCCGGGAGCTCTGCGCCAGCAGCCCCGCAACGGGTACCACTCCCAGGGCAAGAGGTTTGAGGTTTTCGTCCCGGCTGTATCTGTCGGCGATCACGGCAGCCGAGATGAGCGCATCTATCCTCCCGGCTCCTATCTCGTCCGCGCGTGAGAGCACAGCCAGGGCATTGACGGTCCCGGACTTCCCTGCGGCGGTGTCCTTGAACGATTCCAGGAACCGGATATCCGAGGCGTGCAGGTGCCGCATCAAGTAGATGACGGCGTCGGCCGCAGTGGGAGCGTCTTCGGGAAGCAGGAAAGCCGTGGACCTCCCGGACACGTCCCTGGACAGGGAAGCGATGCCCGGGGTGTCGATCAGGGTGAGGTCCCGGAGGCTGGCCGCGGGCCAATCAACTACCAGCTTTTCCACATCCTCTGCCTGGAATCCCCCCAATGAAAACACCAGGCGGCCATCTTCACGGTTCACCGGCAGAGCCTGGGGTCCGCCGGCCAACGGGTGCAGGGTGATGCGAGGGGCGTGCCCGTAGCGGTACCAGGTGACGATCCTGGTGCACTCACCCGCGTCGGTGGGGGCGATCTCCTCGCCGATGATGGCATTGAGAAGGGTGGACTTTCCGGCTTTGACCATCCCGGCGATGGCTATGCGTAACGGCCCGGCGAGGCGTTGGTCGAGCTCGTCCAGGACAGCCAGGGCGGCCGGGTCCCCCTGGAAGACCTCGCGTGCTTGCCGGAGGAGCTCCGCTGCGCCGGCGATACCCGGTTCGTTCATCCCGCCGGAACCGTGGACGACGCCGGCACCGGGTGCTGTCCGTCGGCCCCCTCCTCCTGGAGTTGCCGGGCAACCGCATGCAGGGTGTCCACGGCTTTGAGCTGGTTTTTGATCTCCTTGATCCGCAGGTCCCGCTCCGCAGCGTACGTTGCTGCGGCCTTCTGCGCCGCAGCCACGGATTCGGTGAGGGAACGGTGGTGTTCCTCCGCGATGTCGGTGAAGTGGTCCCGGGTTGCCCGCTGAACCAGCCTCAAGCGGTCCTTGAGCTGCTTGCCCACCTGGAATACGACGTCGTCCACCTGTTTCCGCACCAGGATCTTGGCTTCTGACTGCCGGCGTTTCAGTCGTGCTTCCTGTTCCTCCCTGTACGCTTTGCGGCCCAGCATGAGGCCTGCCCCCACAGACAGGGGGTTGATCAGGGCCAAGCCGAACAAACCCGTCAACAGCCCGAACATCAGCACCCCGCCATAGGAGCCGCGCATGCCGATCAGGATCTTCTGTACCGGTCCCATGCGGCCGTCTTCCATCTCCTGGATCTCTGCCACGGGGTCAAGCACGCCGCCGGTGTCAGCGACGTGGAAGGCAGGCAAGGCCACTTCGTCCTCGGAAAAATGCTCCGCCACCTGTCCGGCCAGCCACTGGGCCCGCTCGCTGGTCCAGACGAAGGTGTCGGACACAGCGGCGGCAACACTTTGTTCAAGCCACTTGGCGAACTGTTCCCACGCGGGGCCGGGATCGCCCTGGTCAATGGCTGCCTCGGCCTCGCGTTGTATCCGCCGGAGACGGTCCTTGAGGTCATATTCCATGTCCGCAATGAGATCGCCGATGCCGTCATTCAGGGTGGTCTGCCATCGGGCGGACTTCTTGCGGAGCGCGTCCGCGTCTTCCTTGGCCGCCTTCAGGCCGGCGATCATCTGCGGTGTGTCCTCGGGATTTTCCAGTGCTCCAAGTTCTGACCGCAACGCCAGCATGAGGTTCCCGGTAACCGACATGAGGTCGTTGCCTACGGATCGGCGCTGGATAATGGCGGCCTCCGCAACGATGGTGTTTCGCAGATAGGAGACCAGCTCGGGGAATCCGGATTCGTTGTTCAACTCACTGTCCTGGAGCCTCGCGGCCTGAAGACGGAGCTCTGAGGAGACAGGAAACAGCGGGATGCCGGGCCCGACGTCGGCCAGGTGCCCTTTGTCCAGCTCAGCGATCTGGCGCCAGGCCGGGTAGAGGTCTGTTTTGGACAGTACGCAGCCCACGTTGGGGCTTACCCGCATCGCCTGCCGGAGGAAGCGCATTTCCGGTTCGGTGTACTCCTGGGACGCGTCTGAGACAAAAAGCATGGCGTGCGCCGAGGGCAGCGCTGTGAGCGTGGTCAGGGTATGGGTTGAGCCAAGCCCGCCCACTCCCGGGGAATCCACAATACAGAGCCCGCCTGAGAGGAGCTTCCTGGGAAGGGCCACCTCCGCGGCAACAATGTTCCTGGCGTTTCCGGGGTTTCCCTTCTCGGAGACAAAGTCCGACAATTCGGCCAACGGTACGGGCTTGCGCTCCAGGCGGGCCTCCCCGCCGTCGACGTCCGTACTGCCGTCCGCTCCGGGCGCATCAGCGGCAGGGACCAGGACAACCGCCGACGCCGGATCACCTTGCCTTACCAGCGTGGGAACCGTCGTGGCGATGTCGTCATCCACCGGGCACACAGGAGCGTTGACCAAGGCGTTGATGAGCTGGCTCTTTCCTTGTTTGAACTCGCCCACCACGATCACCCTGACGTTGGGGTCCTGCAGTCGTCGGAGCGTGTTGTCCAAGCGCCGCCGGAGGTCGTTCCGCTCCCCTGCCAGTGCCATCCCGTGCTCCACCAGGGTGGTCATGCGTACAGTTTCCGCCACGGTTCTTCCTTTGCCTCACATGCCACCCGTTGTCCGGGGGCCACGAAGTGCCCGGCAGGAGGGGTCCACCTGCCGGGCACTGCTGGGGTATCGCGCTGTGCTTGTTGTTCCTGCGCGGAGGGTGCTGCCTCAGTCGATGTCGACGTCGTTCTTGGCAACCACCACCGAATCATCAATGTCGTTGTACTCGACATCGAGCTCGTTGTCGGTCACAACCACGTTGTCCTCGACGTTGGTGTAGTCGACATCGACGTCGCCCACGGTGGTGGAGTTGTCCTCGGTGTAGGTCAACTCGTTGTCTGCCACCACGATGGAATCGTTGATGACGTTGACGTCGTCCACTTCCACGTTCGTGGAGTTGTCCGGCGAGTACTCCAGGTCCAGTTCGTTGTCCTGGACCACCACGGAGTCGTTCACCACTTGTACGTCCTCCAGGTCGACATCCACGTCCGTGGAGTTGTCGTTGAACGAATCCGTGGCCGTGTTGGTGGTGGTCGTCGTGGTGGTCGTATTCGTTGTGTTGGTGGTGTTCGTTGTGTGGTTGGAGTTGTCCTCGTTGAACGAATCCTCGATCTCCACGTCCAGATCAACATCGGTGTTGTACGAATCCTCGGTGTTGTAGGAATCGTCCGTGTTGTAGGAGTCCTTGGTCACCGAATGATCCGAGTAGTCGTTGCCTACGGAGACGTCGTTGTTGTCACCGCTGGTATTGACGTTGACCGAGTTGTCCACGGAGTGGTCATCGTTGTTGGTAGTAGTGGTTGTGGTGGTGGTGTTGCCGGAGTTCGTGACGTCGTCACCGGCGGCAATCGCACCATCACCGGAGGCCGTGACGGCATCCTGGTTGAAGAACTGCGTGACGTCTCCGTCTGCCCAGATGTTCTGGTTGACGGACTGGTCGGTGATCGTGTCGCGGTCATCGATGGTGGTGGTGTAGGAGTAGTTGTTCACCACGTGGACAAGCTGCTGGACGGCGTGTGCGTGGTCGTCGTGGCCGCCTCCCCAACCACCGCCGGCACCGCCACCGCCGTCGTGCTCGTCATCGTGATCGTCATCGTGGTCGTCATGGCCGCCCCAACCACCGCCGGCACCGCCACCGCCGTCGTGCTCGTCATCATGATCGTCATGGCCTTCGCCCCAACCACCGCCGGCACCACCAGCGCCCCCGCCGCCGTCGTGCTCGTCATCGTCATCGTGCCCGGGGCGCCCGCCGCCGCTCCATCCGCCGCCGTCGTGCTCGGGACGTCCGCCGCCGGTCGTGGCGTGGTTACCTCCGGTGTTGTATTCACGGTCGAAGGACGACCGTGCATTGATGGGTGCGTAGTCGAGGACCACCGGGCGGACGGCGTCGACATCTGCGGAGGAGACATCACGCAGGCCGGCTGCGGCGAGGGCCGCCTCTGGATCGCGAACAAAGTCTTCCGCGGCGTCAGGATCGTTGAACAGGCTCATCAGGAACTGCACGAGCTGTTGTGCGAGTGTTGGCATTGGAGTGCTCCCTCAAATTCTGTGGTTTTTGACATTGGCCCGGCGCCTTTGCCGGGCTTGCATTCAACGTATTGCCGGGACCAAAGACCGGGCATCGGGGGTGGTCCCCCTACCCTGTGCCCCGCCTTTAGGGGATTGCCTGGTTTTCCGTTAGGGGGTTGAGGGGGCCGCGCTTACGGAGGCGGGTGCCCCTCCCCCAACGCCAGGCGCAGGCGGACCAGAAGTTCGGAACGGTTCTCCGCCCCCAAACGACGCCGCATGCGGGCCACATGGTGCTCCGCAGTGCGGGGAGAGATGTAGATGGCCTCGCCGATCTCGCGGTAAGTCTTGCCTTCCAGGATGAGCCGGGCCACTTCACGCTCCCTGGGGCTGAGGCCGGACAAGTCATGGCCCCCCTGGGTCCCGGAGTCACCGGCAGGTGTTTGCAAAGACATTTCAGCTTGCGGGGCGCCGGCCCGCTCTGGAGGTGGGGCCGATGCGGAAGCGCCTTGGGGATGGATGTCCCGGGCACAGGCAAGGAGCCGCACCATGTCCCGCCGCTCTTCGGCGTGTGCAGCAGCGTGGCCGGCAAGCCGTGCGCCTTCCCACGGCAACCCTGTGGAGGCCAAACCGCGGGCGGCGGTTTCGACGTCGGACGCTTCAAACCGTCCGGCCAGGACCGAAACCCAGGCCTTGCCGGCCGCAGCGAGTACGGACGCCAGGTGGCTGTGTTCGGAGGCCCGCACCAGCGCAGCAGCATGCGGGGCAAGTTCGGCCGGGCTTTCACCCAGCAGGGCGGCCTGCACTCCGGCCCAATGCAGGGGCACCGCCCACAACGGAGCATCCCCCAGCCGGCCAAGGAAATGCCAGACTCCGTCCAGGTAATGCCCCACCCTCCGGGTTTCCCTCAACCGTGCGGCGGTAATCATGAGCTCTCCCCACGGCAAGAGGCTGAACAGGTCCACGGACACATGCATCATTGCCTCGCGGGCGCGTTCCCACGCCAGTACCAGTTCGTGGACTTCGCTGCCGCGGCGTGCCAAGCCGACATCCAGTGCCGCCAGCAGGAAGTCATCTCGGGCGGTCAGGGGCCAGTGGTTCGCCTTGACGGCCTCATTGATGGCCAAGCGGGCTTCGTCCGCATTGTCCTGCTGCATGGCGCTCCACGCCTGCAACAGGAACAGCCTGGGCCGGGCCGTATTGCCTCCCTGTCCAGCGGCCAGAGCTGCCTTGAGGACGGTGCCCGCGATGCCGGCTTCCCCGGTGTGCAGGGCGCACAGCGCTGCGAGGGCCGCCGGAGTCTCCAATAGCGGAATGGACGTGCCGGCCGCGTTCATCATGTCGGAGGCCCGAATGAGCTCCGGCAGCGCTGGTTGCGGCCTGGGCTCCAGTGTTTGAAGAAGTCCCTGCTGGGTCAAGGACAGTGCAACAGCCAACAGGGTGGGTGAGCCATCCGGCGGGGCGGCGGCCGCCAACTGCCTGGCTCCCGCCACGTTGCCCGAACCAATCGAGGCCACGGCCGCAAGGGGCGCCGAGCCCCCGATCCTGTCCGGCCCCAGCCAGGTGTAGGTGTCCGCGCTCCGGGACAGCATGCCCCGCTGCGCCCAGACCGCCGCTGCAACGTCAACTCCGAGGCGCAGCTCCGGGGCCTCCGGTGTTGCCAGCAGCCGGTCCACGATCCTGCCGGCCGTGTCCAGATCCCCCAAGGCGGCTGCTGCCTGTGCCCGCCTGGCTGCGGTGGTGCTCTCCTGCCCCCCGGCGAGCAGTGCCTCGGCATAGAGTTCGGCCGCGAGGCCCGGATCGGATTCCAGAACCCCGTCCGCAGAATGCTCCAGCTCCGCGGCAACCCATGGATCCTGAAAGCCGTCCCGCGCAAGCTGACGGGCTACGTCGCCCAAGGGGCGTCCCGTCGCAGCGGTCCTGTCCACCAATTCCTTCTGCAGTGCTCGGAGGCGAGCCGGCGGTGTACTCGCAAGCAGGGCATTGTGGACGGTCCCCACCACTGATCCGTCCGGCAGCATCAGTCCGGCGTCCTCTGCCAGGTTGATGACGGAGTCCAGGTCTTCGCGGTGTTCAAGGCTGCCGGGCAGCAGGGAGTGGAGGGAAAACCCCAGGGACAGCGCCAGCAGCAACTCCTGGACTGCGGCAGGCTGACCCGACAGTTCACGGCCTGGCACTTCCGCTCTGGCGCCGGCCAGGTGGCCGGGCTGTGGCTCGGCCGTGTGGCCGGGCGGCGGCTCGGCCCGCCCAGACGAAAAAAGCCGGGGTCGATGGTCCTGCCCCGCCATGGGTCAGACCGCCGGGGTCAGAGCCGGGTCCGGAGCCGGACTTGTTTCCGTTGGCAGGGGTTCGGGGGCGAGTGTGGCCGGCGGGATGGTGGGCTCGGGCTGCGGCACAGTCGGTTCGGGCGACGGTGGGACAGGATCCTGGGTCGCTGTCGGCTCCGGCTGCGGCACCGTGGGTTCCGGCGATGGAATGACCGGGTCCGTTGGAACCACAGGAGGCGTTGTGGGATCGGTTGCCGGTGGCGGCACGGTGGGTGGCGTGGTTGCGGGAGGTGGCGTGGGGCCACTGGCGGCCCCGCCGGTAGGCTCCGGAGTGGGCGTCGACACCGGCGGGTTGCTGGAGCCGCTCCCGGGCGTTCCCGGCGTCGTAGCTCCGGCCGGACTGCCTGTTGCGGCAGCCCCGCCCGTCGCGGCAGTGCTACCCGTGCCCACTGCGCCCGTCCCGGCTGACGGACCTGTGGCCGTCCCCGATCCTGCGCCCGGGCCGCTGTTTCCTGTGCTTCCCGACCGCGCCGGGCTCTTACCGGTCCCTGTCCCCGCCCGCGTCACTCCAGCCCTGGCACTCGCCTCAAGTCCCGCCGTCGGACCCCCGACTGCCGGTACCGCACCCGCGCCTCCACCGCCCCCGCCGTTGGCTTGCGCTGCAACCGGGGGGCCGTCGCCGCGCATGACGTCGGCAGCCTGGCTTCCGAACATGGACGCCAGCATGCCGCTGCCCTCGGGGCTCTGTGCCGCTGTGGCGGTGGCGATGGTCAGCGCTGTTGCTGCTGCAACCGCCGCTGCAGCCAGCCGGACGTGGGAACGGTGAGCGCCGCCGGGAGTGGCCGCGGCCTTGACTGCACCGAGGTGAGGCCTGGAGCTGACGATGTGCGGCCGTGCGGCCCTGGCCCGTTCAGGAGGGTCGTTTCCCTCGGGTGCCGCTGGCAGGGCGGCAGCGGATTCAACCGTGTACTTGTCTGCTGCAGTTCCCATGCCGAGTCCGGCTACAGCGGCACCCAGGCAGATGGAGGACTTGGGGTCGGCATCGACGGCGATCGGCCGGTCCAGTTCCACCGAAATCATTTCCGCCACCAGGGGGATCCGCGACGAGCCACCGATGAGCAGCACGGCACTCAGGTCCTTGGGCTCAATGTGCATGCTGCGCAGGCTCCGCTCGAGGGCGTGCACGGTTTCCCGGATGGGGGCCTCGATCAGGGCTTCGAACTCGGACCGCACCAGCCGCAGCGTCCGCTGGATTCCCGGCAGCGCGACGGCGATACTGGCCTCACTGTCCATGGACAGCGCTTCCTTGGCTTCGCGGCACTCCCTCCGCAGCCTGGACAATGCTGCCTTGCTTTCCGGCGCCTCCGGTTCGATTCCCGCCAGTGCGTCTCCGAGCTGACCGACCACGTGGCGCAGCACGGCGGCGTCAAAATCCGCGCCGCCAAGGGTCTCAATGCCGTCGGGACGGCCCAGGAGCTCGAAGCGGCCGGCACCCGCCTTTCGCAGGACGGCGGTATCGAATGTTCCGCCGCCAAGGTCATACACGGCAACGGTACTGCCATCCTCCACGCGGGTTTGGGTGGCGTAGTGCAGGGCGGCCGCAACCGGTTCGCTGATCAGGGTCGCATCCCGCAGCCCCGCTGCGTTCAACGCCGCGAGGACCGTTGAGGTGCGGTGCCCGCCCCACACGGCGGGATGTGTCAGAACGATCGACGACGGCGGACATCCCTCGCGTTCTTCGGCCCTGTCCACCACCCATCGGGCCATGGTGGCGTAAACGTCCTCGGGCGACATCCATGCTTCACCCACTGCGAGTGGAACGGAGTCGCCGATGCGGCGCTTGAATTCCCTGACCATACGCCGGGGATCATCCAAACCCCGACGCTCAGCGGCCTCACCCACCAGGATCCGGCCGTCGTCCGCGTAGAAAAGCACCGAGGGCACAGCATTCCCATGTATCCCCAACGGAAGGATTTCAGGGGTGGGTGCAGAGCTCCCGGAAGGCTTGATGAGGGCTGCGGCTGTGTAACTTGTCCCGACGTCAATGGCGAGAACATAGCTCATTGGTACCTCGAAAGATCGCATGGCACGGCGCAAGCGGGCTGCTTCACTAGCGGGTCCTGAACAAGTTAGCACCTGCCATGAGCCCGCAAAAGGCTTAATTGCTACACCGAATTGTCAATTTCTCGAGGCCGCAGATGACTACGGGAGTAAAGCTCCTGCTCAGCGCCGGATTGGACCTTAGAGGCCGGAGTAGGAATGCAAGCCGTTGAAAACCGTATTTACCAACGTGAAGTTGATGATGACGCAGGCGTATCCAACGATTGACAACCACGCTGCGCGGGTTCCGGTCCAACCACGCGTGGCCCGGGCGTGCAGGTAGCCTGCGTACACAACCCAGATCACGAAGGTCCAGACTTCCTTGGGGTCCCAGCCCCAGAACCGGCCCCATGCCTTCTCGGCCCAGATGGCACCGAACATGAGCGTGAACGTCCAGCCGATGAAGGCGATCGCGTTGATGCGGTAGGAAAGGTTCTCCAGGCTCAGCGCATTGGGAACCACGCGCATGAAGGCGAGATTGTCGTTGCGTCCAGCGCTCAGGTTCTTCTGCCGGTAAGACTGCAGCAACTGCAGAACGGACATGGCGAAGGTCAGGGTGAACAATGCGGAGGACAGAACTGCGATGGAGACGTGGATGATGAGCCAGTAGCTCTGCAATGCGGGGACCAAGTGTCCAACCGGGGTAAAGAAGGACACCGACGCAGCCACCAGCATGATGATCGCCAAGCCCAGGACGAACGTGCCCAGGAACCTCAGGTCGCGGCGGATGAGCGTGATCAGGAAGACAGCTACGGCAACGAACGCACCCGTGGTGAGGAACTCGTACATGTTGCCCCACGGCACACGACCGGCACCCAGCGCACGTGTCACAACTCCTGCACCATGGATCAGCACGCCCAGCACCGTCAGGGCAACCGCTACGCGCGCCGGGACACGTCGTTCAGCGGTGTACTTCATGTCACCTGCGGCGGTTCCCCCCGCGTGGGTGAGGCCCGACGTCGGCCGCTCGGCACGCCCGGCCGGCCCGCCGGCGTCGGCACCCGACAGGGCAGCTCCAACGCGGCCGGCGGCAACGCTTACCTTTTCGCTGGTGGAACTGGCTGCTGCCTTCAGATCCACCGCCTGGAAGGTCTTGCTGCTCTTCGCCAGATCCCAGGCAAAGGCGATGAACGCCACGGTGTACGTGCCGGCGGCCAACAGCATGAACAGCTCGCTGTACTGGCCCAGGGTTTCGTTGATGGCTGGCATTACTGGTCCTTCGAGGTTGAGGAAGAGACGGTTCGTGGTGCGGGAGGCTCCGGTGATTCCGGGATGTTCCATTCGCGGGCAAAGAGTTCACGCAATGCTGCTGCTTCTCCGGCGAGGCGGTGGTCTTCGCCGCGTGCCAGCAGGCCGTACTCCACCATGGTGCGGCCGTCCTCGTGGGTTCCGGTGCGGACCCACACACGACGGCGGTTGACGTACAGGGAAACCATCAGGCCACCCACCGCCAACAGGCCGAAGATGAGGGCGTACAGCTGGCCAGGGTTGTGGTGGATGTCCACGCCGATGTACTTCTTGACGCTGTCGAAGGTGATGCTTCCCTTGCCTTCGGGCAGCGTTGCGGTCTGGCCCAGGCCAAGGACGATGCCGCCCGCCTCCAGCTTGCGGCCGTTCAGCTGGGTGAGGTTCTTGACGTCCAGCTCAAAGACGTTCTGGGGTGTGCCCTCGTCCAAGCCGAGATCGCCGTAGTAGGAATCCAGGTTCAACTGCGGGTTCGCCAAAGCGGGGTCGGCACTGAAGGAGATCCCTTGTTCCGACTCGAAGGCCGTGGGCAGGAAGAAGCCGTTGAAGCCGAGCTGGTCGGGCGTGCCGTCCGGGACCTTGATGACCACGGACGAGTAGTAGTTGGCCCCCTGGACTTTCGCCGTAACGGGACCCTGGAAAGCCACGTTGCCGTCGCCGTCCCGGACCGTGACCACGGGTGCATAGCCGTTGCCCGTGAGGTACAGGCTTGTTCCGCCCAGGGAAATGGGGTCGTTGACCTTCAGGACTTCCTTCTGCTCGGGCGCGTCCGGGTTTTCCTTGGTAGTCACCTCGGCCGTGTAGTCAATCGGCTGGCCGGTCTTCTTGGGCGACTCCCGGTCGAAAGTGGCCTGGAACTTGTCCAAACGGACGGAGTACGGCTGAAGCGAGCTGCTCTGGAAGTTTGTCCCTGGCGTGAATTGGTCGTAGCCCACCAAGGTGTTCACGAACGTTTCGCCTTCCACCAGGATGCGCTGGCCGCTGTAACCGAAGAGGCCACCGATCGCCACGGATACCAGCACGCCGATCAACGAGGTGTGGAACACCAGGTTGCCCACTTCCTTCAGGAAGCCGCGCTCGGCACCCAGGGACGGCAGGGCGCCGTCGGCGTCGCGTACGTCAACGCGGTAGCCGCGCTTCTTAAGCAGCCCGGCGGCATCGTTGATGGCCTTCGACGCCGGGATCCCGGCGTCGGCGGGCAGCGCCAGGGTTCCGTACTCCGGAAGCCGCGAAAGGCGCTTGGGGGTGCGCGGCGGCTGGGACTTCATGGCTTTGTAGTGTGCGATGGCGCGGGGGGTCACGCAGCCGATCAGCGAGATGAACAGCAGGATGTAGATCGCCGAGAACCAGGCGGACGAGTAGACATCGAACATCTGGAGGGCATCCAGGAACGGCCCGGTTGCAGGGTTGTTCTTGATCCACTCAGTAACCGTGACAGGGTTGGCGGCGCGCTGCGGGAACAGCGAACCGGGCACCGCACCCACGGCCAACAGGAGCAGCAGGAACAGTGCCGTGCGCATGCTGGTCAGCTGGGTCCAGGCCCACCGGAGCATGCCTTTGAATCCGAGCACGGGTACCGCGGCGTCGGACTTGGCCTGCTGGAGTTTTCCTTCCGCTGCCTTGGTACTGCCGGCGGATGGTGACTTCTTCTTGGCTTTCACGGACTCGCTCATCAGATTGGCAACTTCACGTCGTTTTGGAACCAGTACTGCAACTCGGTCACCCAGTGGCCCCACACCCCGGTAGCCATCAGGATGCCAAGCAAAATCAGGATGCCTCCGCCGATCCGCTGGATAGCCAAACGGTGCTTGCGGAAAAAGGACATGACACCCATGCCCCGGCGGACGGCCAGGGCGATCAGGAGGAACGGGATGCCCAGGCCAAGACTGTAGATGAACGCCAGCAGCGCCCCCTTGGCAGCCGAGGATCCCCCGGACAAGCTCAGCAACTGTACCGCGGAGTAGGTGGGCCCAATGCATGGTGCCCAGCCGAGACCGAAGGTGAGTCCAAGCAGCGGCGCACCCCACAGGCCTGCCGGTGGTTTCGCGTGGATCTTGGCGTCACGCTGCAACCAGCCGAAACCACCCATGAACACCACGCCCATAATGATCACCAGAATGCCCAAGAGCTGGGTGATCCAGGCGTTCTGCGGACCGGTCAGGAGTGTGCCGAGCTGGCCAAAAGCGCCGCCCAGGAGCACGAAAATCACCGAGAAGCCGAGGACAAACAGCCCGATCCCCGCCAGCATGCGGCCTCGCCGCTGCTTTTCGAGGTCGACGCCGGTCAGTCCCGTGACGTACCCGAGGTACCCGGGCACCAAGGGCAGCACGCAGGGCGACAGGAACGAGACCAGGCCGGCCAGCAATGCCACCGGCACGGCCAGCAGCAGGGAACCGTTAAGGATGGTCTCGGCGAAAGGACTGTTCACGGCGACTACTCGGCCACTGCAGAGCTGATGAGGGCCTTCAAGGTGCTCTTTTCAATCTCACCGAGCACTCGGGAGGCAACTTTGCCTTCCTTGTCCAGGACCAAGGTGGTGGGGACCGCACCGGGGGGAACGATGCCGGACACGGACAGCAGCACGGACCCGTCCTTGTCGTTGAAGCTCGGGTAGGTGAGGTTGAACGTCTTGTCGAAGGCATCAGCGGTGGCCTTCTCATCGCGGAGGTTCACACCGAAGAACTGGACGCCCTGGTCCTTGAATTCCTGGTGCAGCGCTTCAAGCTGCGGCGCTTCGATCCGGCAGGGAGCGCAGGCAGCAAACCAGAAGTTCAGGACCGTGACCTTGCCCTTGAGGTCCTCGGGCTTGACTTCATTTCCGTTGAACAGGGTGCCCTTGAGGGCTACGGGCGCTGCACGGTCGGCCTTGGCGAATTCGGTCACCGAGCCGTCGCCGGCAACGTAGTTCTTGTTGTCCCCCGCCTTGGCCTGCTCTGCAAGGGAGTCTTTCTGGGCGCACGCGGAAAGTCCCATGGTCAGTCCCGCCAACAGGACACCACCGGCGGTCAGAACGCCTCGACGTGAAAGGTTGTTGTCCATGTCTTCCTATGCCCCCGGAGTGCTGGCCGCACCGGGAAGCAGGGCGGCGGCAGGTTCGCTGTACTCAACCCGGATGATCTTGCCGTCGTCGTCGAGCGTCAAGGACGTCAGCGACGTCAAAGTGCATTCACGCTTGCGGGGATCGTGCGCCAGACGCCGGCCCTCCGCCGTGAGCCGTGTTGACCAGATCGGAAGCTGGTGGCTGACCAGGATGGCCTCAGCTCCGTCCCCGCCCAGTTCAATTGCTTTTACGCGGGCATCCTCAACGGCAGCCAGCACTCGGGCCGCCTGCTCTTTGTACGGCTCGCCCCAGGAGGGTCGCATCGGGTTCCGGAAGTAGAACCAGTGCTTGGGCTTCAGGAATTCACTCTTGGTGGGGTGCAGTCCCTGGAAGTGGTTCTCGGCTTCGATGATGCGCGGTTCGACCGTGATCTCGAGGTTCAGCGCTTCCGCTGTCGGCATTGCCGTTTCCTGGGCACGGGTCAACGGCGAGGCCACCAGGTGGACGATCTTCGCACCATCGGCGGCACGGGCAACAAAGTGGTCGGCCAGCATACGGGCCATCTCCCGGCCACGCTCGGAGAGGTGGAACTCCGGCAGGCGACCGTAGAGGACGCCGTCGGGATTATGGACCTCGCCATGGCGAAGCAGATGGACAGTTGCTTGGGGCATGTTTACCAGTTTCTCAAAGAAGCGGGTCGATCCGAAATCTTCTACAGGAAGTAGAACTCAAAGTTTTTCCGAAATGTTCCGCGGAGTTGGAATAAAAGATGCATATGCATGTTTATACTGGGCACGAAGCTCGGTTGACGCTTCAAGCAATTGGCTTCAACCAGGCAAGCACGCAGTACCTTCCACTACTTATAGGAGCAACAACCATGATGACCCTCCCCGCTTCCGTCACCACCGGCACCTGGACCCTCGACGCTTCCCACAGCGAGATCGGCTTCACCGTTCGCCACGCAGGCATCAGCAAGGTCCGCGGCCAGTTCAAGGACGCTTCGGCCACCCTGGAAGTTGGCGAGACCCTCACCGATTCCAAGGTCAACGCAACCATCCAGACCGCCAGCTTCGATTCCGGCGACGTCAACCGCGATGGCCACGTCAAGGGCGAAGACTTCTTTGATGTTGAGAAGTTCCCGGAAATCACCTTCGTGTCCCGCCACGTCAAGGCCAACGGCAACAGCTTCGACCTCGTGGGCGATCTCACAATCAAGGGCGTCACCAAGGAGGTCTCCATCGAGACCGAGTTCAACGGCGTTGCAGTTGACCCGTTCGGCAACACCCGCGCAGGCGTCTCCGGCGAAACCACCATCAGCCGCAAGGACTTCGGCCTTACCTGGAACGCAGTCCTCGAAGCCGGTGGCGTCCTGGTGAGCGACAAGGTGGTCATCAACCTGGAACTCGCGTTCATCGCTCCGGCCGCAGCCTGATTCCAGAACACACCGGACGGCGTCCCTGTTCAGCCTCGCGCTGCAGGGGCGCCGTTTCGCATACACATGAGTCACCCGGCTATTGTTCGGCAAACACCCTGTATTTAGCTGCGAGTTGGCTCCGAATTTCCTATGCAACCTTCAACCTGCGGTCTACAGTGATGCCATGAGTACCCCAGATGAAGCACCTCAGCCACAGCAGCCCGGCGCCCAGCCACCGCAGCCAGGCAATGTTCCTCCTGCGGGCTACCAACCTCCCGGTGGTTACCAGCCTCCCCAAGGCGGATCAGTTCCGCCAGGCGGCTACCAAGGGCAGCAAGGTTTCCAACCTCCCCCGGCCTACCAGCAGCCGGGACAACCCGCCTACACAGCACCCGCCGGCCCGAACCCCGCGCCTCCCGCCGGATTGGGCTACAACGCACCTCCGCGGAACGTATTCGGCCTGGACTTCAGCAACATCGCACAAAGGTTCCGTGATACCACGGGCATCCCGAAGACCCTCACGACGTCCTACTGGCTGTGGATCGCGGCAGCGGCACTGGGCGTCATCGCCAACTTCGCCAACATCTTCATCTACCGCGACTACTTTGGAGCACTGGCCATCGGGACGGGGATCTTCAACTTCGTCTTCAGCATCATCATGGCCGCCGTCTACGCCTTCATCGCCATCCGCATGAAGGAGGGAGCCCGCTGGGCCCGGCTCGTCCTCTCCATTTTGGGTGGCTTCGCGGTCTTCTCCCTGCTTTTCCTTCTGATTACCTTCAACCTGGGGCTGCTCAGTTCAGCGGCCGCTGTTGCCGCAGCGATCATGATGTGGCTCCCCGAATCGCAAAAACACTTCGTTTAGGCATGTTCTGAGCAGAAGGCCGCGGCCGGATCCCGGGGATCCCCGCGGCCTTCATCATGAAGACGTACGCCAACATGATGATTTTCCCTGCCCTCTTGAAATTCCTGCGTGTGGTATGTAACGGCGCGGGGACCTGGGGGTACGGTGGAAACAGAACCACGCTGGGGGCAGGGTCACTTTGCTGATCCCGGCGGCCGTACCTGCAGTCGAACAAGCAAAGGAATGCCATGAGCAACCCTCCATACCCGCCGTCGAACCCGGGCGACTCCAACCAGCCTGAGCAGCCGGGCGCACAGCCCGCCGCGCCTCAGTACGGTCAGCAGTCCCAGCCGCCAGCAGCCCCGCAGTACGGCCAGCCCGCCGCGCCCCAGTACGGTCAGCAGACCCAGCCGCCGGCAGCCCCGCAGTACGGCCAGCCCGCCGCGCCCCAGTACGGCCAGACCGGCGCTTCCCCCTATGGACAGGCACCGCAGTACGGCCAGGACACCAACTGGCCAAGCCAGCAGCCAGGCCCTGCCACAGTCCCGCAAATGGTCAACATCGCCTTCTGGTTGATTATCGGCGCCGGCGCAATCTGGCTTATCTCCATCCTTATTTCCATGGCGGCGATGAACGACCCCTCCTTCAGGAGCATGTTCGAAGACCAGATGTCGGCCGGCGGCGCCGCGGATGTCCGCTTCGAAGATGTCCAGGGCTTCATCGTGGGCGTCATGGTTGCACTCGGAGTCATCGGTGCCGGCCTGTACGCTCTCGTCGCCATCAACGTCCGCAAGGGCCGCAACTGGGCACGCATCCTTGGCACCGTCCTTGCTGCGTTGTCGATCTTTGCCCTCGTGCCGCTCAGCCTTGCCACGCTTTCAGCACTGCTCGGAATCGCAGCGATCGTCCTTCTGTACCTCCCGGCGTCGGCTCCGTACTTCCGGAAGACGGCGCAGTTCGGAAACCCGTACCAGACTCCCTCCGGACGCTAAAGCGACAGGACTGGAAGCACACCACAACGGGCGCGGATCCGGCGAAGGCTAAACAGCCTGGCCCGGGGTCTGCGCCCGTTGTGCGTGGTAAGCCAGAATCTGCAGCTCGGTGGCCATGTCCACTTTCCGCAGATTCACATGCGTCGGGACCTGCAGGAGCACCGGCGCGAAGCTCAGGATGCTCCTGATTCCGGCGGAGATCACGCGGTCGCACACTGCTTGCGCCACCGTGGCCGGCAGGGCAAGCACCACCATGTTCGTGTGGGTTCGCTCCAGGACCCGCTCAAGTTCGGCCGAATCGCTGACGCGCAGCCACCCCACCTCGTTGCCGATCACCATGGGGTCGGCGTCAAAGATGGCGACGACGTCGAATCCCCTGGACTCGAAGCCGCCGTACCGGGCAAGGGCCTTGCCGAGGTTACCGGCACCGACGATTGCCACTTTCCAGTCATGGGTCAGGCCCAGCGCCGCGGCAATGTGACGGCTGAGGTACTGGACCTCGTAGCCCACGCCGCGGGTTCCATAGGAGCCAACGTAGGAAAGGTCCTTGCGGAGCGTGGAGGAACTGACACCTGACGCCTCTGCCAGCGCCTCGGAGGAGACGCGCTCAACCCCTTCTGCCAGCAGAGAGTTCAGCGCACGCAAATAGAGGGTCATCCGGGCCACAGCCGCGGGCGGGATCTGCTTTGCCGCAGGTTCGTTGTCCCCGGATAGTGCATCCGCGGACGGTTCCAGCGCAGTCACGGTATTCTCCATTGCGTCGCTTTGTTGTTCCACTCTATGACCCCCGGCCGGACTCAACAAAAGCCGCTACATACGGACAACCCCACCCTCAGCCCTCCAGGGCTTTCTTCAAGGTGCGGGTCAGCCGGTCCTCGTCGATCTTCCAAAAATCGCGCTGGATACCGTTCACCAGCACCACCGGAATCTCTTCCGCGTAGCGTTCCCGAAGCTGGGGATCGGCGTCGATCGACTGTTCGGACCAGCCCAGGCCGAGGTCCGCAGTAACCCGCTCGACGGCGGCACGGGCGGCCGTACAGAGGTGGCAGTCAGCTTTGGTGAGGAGAACGACGTCGGGAGTAGCCATGTCATTAACGGTAACCGCCCCGCACCCCTCCCTCACGTCCCGCCCGTGAGGGCCGTTAGAGTGCGCCCTCAACGCGAGGTACCCGCCATTGACTAGACTCAAGGCATGCCCGAGGAGAAGAACGTCGCCGTTGCCGCTGCTGCCCAAGCGCAGAAGCACAGCGGCGAAGCTGCTTTCTTCGACGTCGACAACACGTTGATGAAGGGTGCCAGCCTCTTCCACGTGGCACGCAAAATGTATGAACGCAAAGCTTTCACCTTGCCGCAAGCGGCTGGTTTCGCCTGGAAGCAGTTCAAGTTCGTGATGCGTGGCGAGAACATGGAGGACGTCCATGCCGTTCGCGACTCCGCCCTGACTTTGGCGGCCGGCATCACTGTTGATGACATCAAGGCCTTGGGTGAAGAGGTCTACGACGAAATGATCGAGTCGCGGATCTGGCCCGGAACCAAGGCTCTGGCTGAGCAACACCTCAGAGTTGGCCGTAAGGTCTGGTTGGTGACGGCGACGCCGATCGAAGTTGCCACTGTCATTTCCACCCGGCTTGGGCTCACCGGCGCTTTGGGGACCGTGGGCGAGGTACATGAGGGCATGTACACGGGGAAACTGGTCGGAGACATCCTGCACGGACCCGCGAAGACAGTGGCTGTCCAGTTGGTCGCTGACCGGGAGGGCCTGGATCTGGACCACTGCTGGGCCTACAGCGATTCCGCCAACGACATCCCGCTCCTGACAATGGTGGGGCACCCAGTCGTCATCAATCCTGACGCCAAGCTGCGGCGCCACGCCCGCGACAACAACTGGCCCGTCTACGACTTCCGTTCCGGCCGACGTGCAGCAACCCTCGGCCTCAAAGCCGCCACCGTCGGCGGGGCGATCTACGGCCTGTGGCGTGGCTTCTCACGATTCCGCGGCCCCCGCCTCTAGCCCAACCGTCCCTCGCCTCCGTGCCGGCTTCGCCCGGCCCCGGACGCGAGCAAGCGTCAGGGATGCAAAAATGCCCGCCACCTCGAGAGGCAACGGGCATTCACGCTTGATGAAGTATCTCTACTTCTTATTGCGGCGCTGGTGGCGAGTCTTGCGAAGCAGCTTGCGGTGCTTCTTCTTTGCCATACGCTTGCGGCGCTTCTTAATAACTGAACCCACGAAAGTTCCTTACAAACTAGAAGTTCCTGTCTGTTGGAACAGATCCGCGGAAGCAGACAAGTACAACTGACAGATTCTTACATTGACGTAAAACGTTCCTTAACAGAGTACCGCTTCAAAGGGGCACCCCATGACCACGGTCCGTTGGACGGACCCCGGAAGCCTCAGGCGGTCTCGGATTGCCCGTCAACCACAGCACCCTTGAGGTACTGGGCCACGGCTTCTTCGGGGACCCGGAAGGAACGGCCAAACCTGACGGCCGGCATTTCCCCTGAGTGGACCAGGCGGTACACGGTCATTTTGGAAACACGCAGGACGTCGGCCACTTCAGCCACCGTCATGAAACGCGCATTCGAGAAGTTAGTCTCCGCGGACATTTCCCATATTCCTTTGCTCTCAGCCGACTAGGACACCCCCAGGAACGGTGTGACGATGCTGAGCCATCAAACAACCATGTGCTAGATACTCTAGAGGCTGATGGGGCCTATGTGAAAGCTTTTCCAGGAAGTGGGACCCTACTCCCCCTGCTCGGCCGGCACCGGCAGCGCCCGATTCGTGGGCTCGCTGCCGGGAGTGCCGGACGCGTGGCAGGTTGCGCAGCGCGGCCACGAAACGGCGCCCTCCGAACTACTCCCCCGAGACTTCCCGGCGCTTCCTGGCCGAGGCCGCGAGTTGTTCCAGCACCGAAGCGGTGACATCCCATTCCATGCAGGCGTCGGTGACGCTCTGGCCGTACACGAGCTCCTGCTCGCCGGCCAGCTGCTTGGCCACATCCAGGTTCTGCGCGCCGCCCACCAGGAAGCTCTCCAGCATGACGCCGGCAATCGGGGAGGAGGCGCCTGCTTCGAGCTGGGCACCGATTTCCAGGGCGACCTCTGCCTGGCGGTGGTGGCTCTTGCCGCTGTTGGCGTGGCTGGCATCGACAATCAAGCGGGGGTTGAGCCCCTTGGACGCCAGCTTGGCGGAAGCCGCTGCAACGTCGTCCTTCGAGTAGTTCGGTCCCTTGCGTCCGCCGCGGAGAATGACGTGCGTGTCCGGATTTCCGGAGGTCGCTACAAGAGCCGCCCGGCCGTCGTCGTCGATTCCCAGGAAGGCCTGCTCAGCGGCCGAGGCGCCGCAAGCATCGATGGCAACCTGGAGGTCGCCGTCGGTGCCGTTCTTGAAGCCGATGGGCATGGACAGCCCCGAGGCAAGCTGGCGGTGGATCTGGCTTTCGGTGGTGCGCGCACCGATGGCACCCCACGAGACCAGGTCAGCCATGTATTGCGGGCTGATGGGCTCGAGGAATTCGGTGGCTGTGGGCAGGCCCAGCGCGGTGACCTGCTTCAGGAATCCACGGGCGGCACGCAGGCCTGCAGCGATGTCATGGCTGCCGTCCAGGTGGGGATCATTGATGAGGCCCTTCCACCCGACTGTGGTGCGCGGCTTCTCGAAGTACGTCCGCATGACCACCAGAAGGTCTTCCTTGTGCTTCTCGGCCTGGCTGACCAGACGGCGGGCGTATTCAAGCCCGGCCTTGGGGTCGTGGATGGAGCACGGTCCCACGATCACCAGCAGGCGGTCGTCGACGCCGTCCATGATGGCGCGGACCTGGTCGCGGCCGCGGTCGACGACGGCTGCCGAGCGGGCGTCCAGCGGCAACTCGGCGATGAGGTCCTGCGGGGCCGGAAGCGGCTCGAAGCGGGCCACCCGCAGGTTGGAGGTGGCAGGCTGCGCGACGTTCGTGGCGGCTGGGGAGTCGATCGCTTCGATGGATTCTGGGGCGGTGCTGGTCATGTCTGGGTCCTGTCCGGGAAACGGAGCGGGCCCCTTTTCAGAACCCGCCGGATATGGCGAAGGGCAGAGAATCATCTCTGCCCTGTTGGCTCTGAAGGAAAGTTGGATGCGTGTCAGTTAGACGCGGGCCCCTCCAGAGCCAACGAAAAATACGCATACCAACGGTTTGTCATAGCCACACCATAACCGCGGCCGATCAGGACCGGCAAATCGCGTTCGTCATGATGACAAAAGTTTGCGCAGGAACTGCAACTGCTTGATCCAGTGGTGTTCCTGGCCGCCTTCATGGTTGTTGAAGCGGTAGACCTCCATGTCCTTGGCGGGCGCGCTGCCCTTTGCAAGGGAATCAGCGCCGTAGTTGTTGTAGCTCGCGAACACCGTTGACGGCGGGCAAATATCGTCCATCTGTGCTGCCGAGAACAATGCCGGAACGGTTGCCGCCCGGCCGAGGTGGACGCCGTCGAAGTAGTTGAGCACAGCCAGCATGGGCTCGTAACGATCGCGGTGCCGGCCCAGGAATCCGGCGATCTCCGGGTACGGGCCACGTGGTGTGATGTCGATGGCGCGCGGGAAGTCCTGCAGGAAGGGGACGTCGGGCAGCGCGGCGATAACGCCGTCGAGCCTTCCGGCCGTCAGTCCGGCAGCCGCAACAGTTATGCCGCCACCCTGGCTCACGCCGGTGAGGACCACAGCGGAAGGGTCGACGGCGGGATGGTGCTGTGCCGCTTCCACCGCCCGGAAGGCGTCCACGTAGACCCGCCGGAAGTAGTAGTTGTCCTGGTGGTCCGCGCCCCGGGTCATCAGGCCCGCATAGTTAACCTCTCCCGCTGACGGGTGCGGATCCGGGGTGTCGCCGGAGACACCGCCGTAGCCTTGTCCCCTGGTGTCCATGATGAAGTGGGCGTAGCCGGCCTGTGCCCAGCGGGTGTTCTGGTTGACCAGGCCCCGTCCGCCGGAGTAGCCAATGTATTCCACCACCACGGGAAGTTGCTTGCCCGGTTCCAGGTGCGCCGGAAGGTGAAGCCACCCCTTGATCCGGGCTCCCCAGAAGCCGGAGAACGTGACGTCGAAGGTGTCGATGACGCTGAGGTAGTTGTCCACCGGCTCAAACACCGCATCCAGCGGGACAGCGCGGGCTTCGGCTATGGTCCGGTCCCAGAACCGATCCAGATCTGCCGGCGGGACCGCGGCTGAGACGTACTCGCGGAGTTGCTCGAGGGGGAGGTCAAAGAGAGGCATGAGGTCATCCTACGTCATGGTTTTGTGGGCGCTGTCACAGGGCGTGGGGGCCGCCGGTCCCCTGCAGCAGCTTGCCGCGCCGGGCCCAGCTTCCGACCTGGAAGCCGACCTGGAAGCCGACCGGGACGTTCACTTTTTGAATCGTTACATTTTTGCTTGTTCGGCGCTACACTGGACTGAACCTTTCATTGGAAAGCGCTTGCTGAGTAGAGTCTTAGGCAGCACCGTACACCGTAACTACTTCGACGACGACGTCACGCGCCTTCGTTGCAGCCCCAGCAGAGGAGAGCCATGGATACCCCGTCCCTCGAGCCCGCCATGAGTTCGATGCCCTTGCACAGCCCATCCGGAACCACTCCGGTACGGGCAAGGATCGCTTTGGTTGGAGTCCATGGATTCGGCACGCATCATCTCCAGAACCTCAAGCGCCTCACCGCCGATGGGCTGGTGGAACTTGTTGCAGTGGCAGACCCCAATCCCCCTGCTGCAGGAGCCCTGCCGGAGACTACGGCAGTCCACGGGACGCTGGATGAACTGCTTGCCGCAGACCATCATCCGGACATCATCATCGTGGCAACACCCATCCAGACCCACGCTCCCTTGGCGCTGTCCGTGCTGGCTTCCCACGCGAATCTCTACTTGGAGAAGCCACCCGTAGCCTCCATGTCGGATTTCCTGCGGCTCCAGGAAGCAGCATCCACCGCCGGCCGTAGTGTCCAGGTGGGCTTCCAAAGCCTTGGCTCGCATGCCCTGACCGCCATGGAACAACTGGCGGCCGGCGAATCCACGGCGGACTTCCCCGGCATAGGCACCCTCAAGGGAATCTCCGCGACCGGGCGATGGGTCCGGGACCGGGCCTACTACAAACGCTCGCGCTGGGCAGGAAAGCGCAGCCTGGACGGGGTGGACGTGGTGGACGGCGTTGCCACCAATCCCTTGGCCCATGCGATTGCCACGGCCCTGCGCATCGCCGGGGCCCGGGAAGCACACGAGCTGGCCTCGGTGGAGACCGACCTCTACCGGGCAAACGACATTGAAGCTGACGACACCTCCGTGATCCGTCTCCGGACCCTCAACGGCTTGCCGATCACCTGTGCCCTCACCCTCTGCTCGGCCGAATCAGTGGAACCGTACATCACACTGCATGGCTCAGAAGGAACGGCCGTATTTCACTACACGGAGGACCGCGCCACCGTCACCACGGAGGCCGGCGAAAGCACCCGCGTCTTCGGACGCGAGGACCTCACTGTGAACCTGATCGAGCACCTCTCCAGCGGCGTCCCGCTGATCAGTCCACTCCACCACAGCGGCGCGTTCATGCGCGTTGTGGAAGCCATCCGCACCGCCGAACCACCCCAGCCGATCCCCCCGGACTACGTGGAGTGGGTAGGCACGGGCTTGGAGGCGCATGCGGTGATTCCGGGCATCCAGGATGCCGTGGAACGTGCAACGCTCGCCCACGCCACCTTCGCCGGGCTGGGCCTGCCCTGGGCACGACGGGCCACGACAAACGCCGAACCGCTTTTCGCGGGCGACCCGGCCGACGCGAGCGGCCCGGCCGACGGCAGCGGCCCGGCCGACACCATGCTCCGGAACGGCAGTGGCCTCGAGTCCTGGCTCTCGCCCCGCCCCTACCTGCACCCCGTCAGCACCGCCTCCGGGACAGTGGTGACTGACCATCTTCCGTCGGACCACGTCTGGCACCTGGGGGTGGGTTTCGCCCTGCAGGACGTCAACGGCAGCAATTTCTGGGGAGGCCGGAGCTACCGCCGGAACGCGGGAAAGTACGTGGACCTGATGGATCACGGCCGAGTCGGGATTGCCGCCGCTGCCCGCGATGCCGACCGCACCACCTTGGACCTCGACTGGTTCGGTTCAGACGGCAGTCTCCTTCTCCAGGAACGCCGCACCTTCGAACGGACCGTCATTACCGCCCGGACGTGGCGACTGGACATCCGGACCCGGCTCACCGCGGTCGTCAATGCCTCCCTGGGCAGCCCGGGATCGCATGGTGCCGCCGGCAGCGGCTACGGCGGGTTCTTTTGGCGGCTTCCCGCCAATGCCTCACCGCGCGTCTTTTCCTCCACAGGCGACGGCGAAGCCGCCGTGCACGGCTCGGTTTCGCCGTGGCTGGCGTGGACGGGAGAGTTCGACGCCGGCCCTGCCACCTTGGTGTTCGCCGCACCCCGGGAATCGGCGGACCCTTGGTTCGTCAGGTGTGGGGGCTACCCGGCAGTTGGTTCGGCCCTGGCCTGGGATGAGGCCGTCGAGTTGGCTGCCGGAGAGTCGCTGACGCGGACAATTTCCGTCTGGATCAGTGACGGCTTGTTGGATCCGACGGAGATCGAGGACTTGGTTGCGGCTGGACGCGACGACGCCCTGAGCGCCACATCAGGAGGCCAATGACCACGGCGGAGACCATGCCCAAAGCACCGGTCACCACCAGCCCGGTCCGTACGCCGAAGTCTTCGGTGAGCCATCCTGCCAGCAGCCCACCCAGGGCATGGCCGCCCAGGAGCAGCGGAAAATAGAGGGCGAGGACCCGTCCCCGGACATGCGCGCCGGCTTCAAGCTGCACAGCGGTGGCCGCGCTGGTCAGGAAAACGAGCGTCATGAAGCCGACCACCACCAGCATGGCCACAAACCATTCCTGCGTGGGCATCACTGCCGCGATCGATTGCGTCAACCCGAAAAGCCCCGCACTGGCTACGATCCCTTTGCGGCCAAAGCGCTTGATCCGGGTGGCCACCAGCGCCCCGGCCAACGCACCGAGGGCGCTGACAGTATTGAACAAGCCGAAGCCCGCAGGACCACTCTGCCAGACCCGGTCGGCGAAGGCGGCCAGAACCACAGGACCGTTCATGCCGAAGGCACCCAGCAGCCCTGCCAACAGCATGGTGAGAAGGAGTCGTGGGCGGGCACGGACAAAGTGGAATCCAGCCAGCACACGGCCTTTCCGGGCCGTCGGATCAGGGGCCTTAGCTGAGTGATGGAGTTCTCCTGGCCTGATGGCGGCGATCATCACCAGGACCGCTGCCCCCAGGCAGGCATTGGCCGCGAAAGCCGCCGCCGGGCCCGCATGGGCAATGACAACGCCTGCCAGTGCCGGTCCGGCCATGGCGCCCAGTTGACCGATGGCGCTGTTCAGTCCGATGGCCGCCGGCAACCCGGCGTCGCCCACTACTTCGTTGACGAAAACCTGCCGCGCGGGTCCGTCAATGGCGCTGGTGACTCCCAATGCGATGCATGCGGCGTAAACCACCCAGACGTCGCTGCCTCCCATCGCGTTCCAGACAGCGAGCCCGGCAGCCAGTGCGATGGCCACCGATTGGCAGAGAACAAGAATGCGGCGTTTGGGAAAAAGGTCCACCAGGACACCGCTGACGGGCCCAACCACCAGCATGGGCAGGAATTGCAGGGCGACGGCCAGACCCACAGCAGCCGGACTGCCGGTGAGCTGGAGAACCAGCCAGTCCTGGGCCAGCCGCTGCATCCAGACCCCGCCGCTGCCCACCAAGGAGAGAGCCACGAAGAGCCGGTAATTGTGGTGCCGCAACGGATAGTGCCAGGTCTCTACCGGGCGGACACGCTGGCTTGGGGGTTTGGCGGAGGAAGATCGACGTGGAAACAGGCGCGGCGGCACTGGGAGGTCTGCTCGATTCAGCGTAGTGGGCGGGGAGGTTTGACCTGGCGGTGCGAGCGGATTTTGATGCCTGCGGCGGCCAGGACCAGCGTTCCGGGGACAATGACAAACAGCGCCTGCAGCATCCAAACGAACACCACTGCCATGAACACGGCCGCGAGCAGCAGCAGCGAGCCGCTCCAGTCCCGGAGCGAGTCAGCCTTGGCACCGGCATAGGCAGCAGCCCAGCGCTGGGGACCGGGGACGTCGGCGGTTTCCCGGCCCGCGTCGCCATCCCAGGTCACTGCCCCGCTCCAGTTCGCGGCGATCCGCAGGAACAGCACGGCCCCTGCGGCGGCCAGTATCAGGGTTGCGGGCAGGATTGCTGCGCGGCCGGGCAGTTGGCCTACCAGCGCGAGCAACAGGTTCAGGACAATCACGACGGCGGCTGCCGCCGTCGTGATTCCCATCTTCCAGCTGCCGGGCAGCGCGCGGCGGAAATTCCCCCACAGGCTGCGAAGCGAATCGTCCCTTCCGCTGAGGTGCCTTTCCAGGTGCGCGACGCCGGCCGCGTAGGCAGCGGGCGCCGTCACCAGGGGGATGGACAGGAGGAGCACGATGACTCCGGCCAGGATGGTCTCGGCGAAGAGGGCAAAGCGGTTGACCGGTATCCCGGGGTTTCCCGATGACTTGCCTGTGGCGTTCATGGTGCTCATTCTCTGTTGTCCTTAGCCCTTGAGGCCCTGCGTCGAAACGCCTTCGACGATGTAGCGCTGGAAGACAAGGAAGAAGACCAGCACCGGCAGGAGTGCCAGGACCGACATGGCAATCATGGCTCCGTAGTCCGAGGACTGGGTTTGGTCCACGAAGAGCCGCAAGGCCAACGGCAGCGGGTACTTTTCGGGGGTGTTCAAGTAGAGCAGCGGACCCAGGAAGTCGTTCCAGCTCCAGATGAAGGAGAAGATCGACGTTGAGATCAGTGCCGGTTTCATGAGCGGGAGCATGATCGATCCGAAGATCCTCACGTGTCCGGCGCCGTCGATCCGGGCGGCTTCGTCCAGTTCGGCCGGGAGGCCTCGCATGAACTGGACCATGAGGAACACGAAGAACGCGTCCGCTGCGAGGAACTTGCCGATCAGCAGCGGCACGTAGGTGTCCACCAGGCCGAGCTGCTGGAACACGATGTACTGCGGGATGATCACCACGTGGAACGGCAGGAGCAAGGTGGCAATCATCATGCCGAAGAACAGCCCGCGGCCGGGAAAGTTGATACGGGCGAAGGCGTAGGCGGAGATGGATGCCGAGAGCACGGTTCCGACGACGGCGCCGACGGCCAGGATCAGGGAGTTGGTAAAGAAGGTCAGCGTGGAGACGCCGCCGATGCCTTCCATGGCCGTGGCGAAGTTGTCGAAGCTGAAGTTGTTCGACCACAACGCGTTGTTCGCCCCGCCGATTTCGGAGTTCGGTTTGAAGGCCGAGGTGATCATCCACAGGGCCGGGTAGAGGACCATGGCCACCAGTGCCAGGGCAATGATGTGGAAGATCGCGCTCTTGATCCGCTTGGCTGTGGTGGATTCGGACTTCGGGTTGTAGGCCGGCGCCGGACTGCTGGACGTGGGCGTGACGGGCGTTGCCGTGGTTGTCATTTTGCATCACCGCTGTAGTGGACCCAGGACTTGGAGGTTTTGAAGAAGATCAGCGTGATGATGCCGACCACGATCACCAGGAGCCAGGCCATTGCCGAGGCGTAGCCCATCCGGAAATCGGAGAAACCGCGCAAGTACAGGTAAAGGGTGTAGAAGAGGGTGGATCCTGCCGGCCCGCCTTCACCGTTGGAGATGATGTAGGCCGAGGCGAAGATCTGGAACGCGTGGATGGTTTCCATCAGGAGGTTGAAGAAGATCACCGGGGACAGCATGGGCCAGGTGATGTTCATGAACTTCCTGACCGGGCCGGCTCCGTCCATCGATGCTGCTTCGTAAAGGTCGGTGGGGATCTGCTTGAGGCCGGCGAGGAAGATCACCATGGGTGCGCCGAACTGCCAGACGGTCAGCAGGATCATCATGCCCATGGTCATGTTGGGATTGCCCACCCAGCCGCCGAGGTTGATTCCGAAAAAGGACAGTCCCTGGTCCACAGGCCCGGAATCGCCGAACATCGCCTTCCAGACGATCGCGATGGACACCGACGCGCCGATCAGGGACGGTGCGTAGAACGCGGACCGGTAGAAGCCCTGGCCTTTGCGTTTGCTGTTGAGCAACATCGCGATGGCCAATGCTGCTGCGAGCTTCAGCGGGGTACCGAAGACCACATACTGCAGGGTCACACCCACCGACTGCAGGAAGCGCTCGTCCTGGAAGAGGGTGGTGTAGTTATCGAATCCGATCCACTTGGGGGCATCGAACAGGTTGTAGTTGGTGAAGGAGAGGTAAAGCGAGGAAATCATCGGTCCTACGGTCAGGGCGATGAATCCCAGCAGCCAGGGCAAAAGGAAGGTGTAGCCGGCGCGGGCGTCTGCCCCGCGCCGCCGCGACTTGCGCGGCTGCGAGGGAGCGGAGGCGGTGCGCCTGCTCAGGGTTGGGCTTTGAGTCACGAGATCAGTCCGTCAGTTGGGAAGCCAGGATCAGACACAGAAGGTCTGGATCAGGCGTTCTGCTTGATGAGGTCGTCGGCTTCCTTGAACCACGCATCCACTGCGCCGTCCACGGTGAGCTTGCCGTAGTTCAGGTCCTGGGTGACCCGCTTGAACGTGGACTCGAGGGTGCCGAAACCAACGATGGGCGGCTCCGGTGCGTCCTTGAGGTACTTCTCGATGGACTTCTCGTAATCGACCACCAGCTTGTCGGTGCCTTCAAAGGTTGTGCCGTCACGCTGGGTCTTCGACGCCGGCACACCGCGGGAGGTCTTAAAGATCTGGCCGACCTCGGGATCGTTGACCATGAAGTCGATGAAGCGGGCAGCGGCATCCTTGTACTTGGTCTTGGCACTGGCCACCATGAGCATGGAGGGCTTGAGGAACAGGCCCAGGTTGTCCTGGTCATCAGAGGGGACGGGAACCAGCTTGAGTTCCTTGGCGCCGCTGTCTGCGAGGTAACCGGCCATGAAGTTGTCCCACGTGACTTCGGTAGCGGTGACATTCGACCCGAACGGGGACTTGGGCAGCAGCTGGGTAGCCTTGTCTTCGCCCACAATCGCACCGGTGCCGCGCAGGTCAGCGGTGAGGTTCCACCACTTCTTCAGGTCGTCCTTGGAGAATCCGAGCTTGCCCTCGTCAGTAAAGGCCTTGATGTTGTTCTGCCGCAGCCAGATGTTGAAGTTCCACCAGATGCCCGTGTAGTCGGTGCCGCCGAACAACGTGCCGTTGCCCTTGGCGCCAACCTCCGCCAGGAAGGCGTTGAATTCCTTGTAGTTCCAGGAACCGTCCGGCTCCGCGATGCCGAGTGAAGCGAGCTTGGCGGGATCGTAGTACACCGCGAAGGCATTGGTGCTGGTGGGGATGCCGTAGGTCTTGCCGCGGATCTGGCCCGAGGGAAGGAGTGACTTTTCAAAGGCGTCCGTATTGATCTTTACGGTCCCCAGGTCCAGCAGTTGGTTCCGCTGGCCGTAATCGCGCAGATAGGACAGATCCCACTGCATCACGTCCGGCAAGCCGCCGCCGGCAGCCTCCGTAGCGCGCTTCTGCCAATACCCGGCGAAGTCCGAGAAGTTGCCGTTGACCTTGATGTCCGGGTTCTTGGACTCAAACAACGCAATGGCCTTGCGGGTGCGTTCGGCGCGGTCATCATTGCCCCACCAGGTGTAGGTGATGGTGACCGGCTTGTCAGCGGTACCGGCCTGTCCGCTGGACGAGGACTGGCCACAAGCGGAGAGGAACGCGGCAGATGCCGTGCCGAGAGCCACCGTGGTGAGGAATTTCCTTCTATCGATCATGAGAGCCTCCTTGCTCAGTTGGTGCAAGCTTTCCGAGTTTCTGCAACGTGGCAGTGATCTCGCTTACACTCGTTCTGAATCGATACAATATCCTCATTGGACAATCTGGGCAAGCGTTTTCCAAAGACAACCGCTTAGCCCATTCCGCCGCACCGCTTCCCTCCGAATCCGCCAACCCGAGCAAGGAGTCACCATGACCTCCCCCGAAACACCCCACCGCCCCAACGTGTGGAGCAGCCTGGACGGCCTCGCATACGGCGGTGACTACAACCCGGAACAGTGGCCCGAGGATGTCCGGCTGGAAGACATCGAACTCATGAAGGAAGCCGGCGTCACCTTCCTCAGCGTCGGGATCTTCTCCTGGGGCCTGCTCGAACCCACCGAGGGCAACTACGATTTGGCGTGGCTGGACGAGGTCATGGACAACCTCCACGGTGCCGGCATCAAAGTTGCCCTTGCCACGGCCACCGCATCACCCCCGGCCTGGCTGGCCCGCAAGTACCCCGAAATCCTGCCCGTCACGGCGGAAGGAACCAGACTTGAGAGGGGCTCGCGGCGCCACTACACGCCGTCGTCCGCTGTGTACCGCAGGTACGCCGCCACCATGACGAGGGTCATCGCCGAACGCTACAAAGACCACCCCGCCCTTGCCCTCTGGCACGTGGACAATGAACTCGGCTGCCACGTGGGCGAGTTCCACGGCGAAGAGGATGCCGCCGCGTTCAGGGCGTGGCTCGAGCGGCGGTACGGCTCCATTGAAGAACTCAACGAATCCTGGGGAACGGCCTTCTGGTCCCAGCACTACGCCTCCTTTGAGGAGATCATCCCGCCGGGAGCCGCGCCCACAACCCTGAACCCAGGGCAACAACTTGATTTCGCCCGGTTCAACTCGTGGGCGTTCATCGACTATTACCGGGAACTGCTGGCTGTCATCCGCGAGGTCACGCCGGACATACCGGCCACCACCAACTTCATGGTGTCCAGCGCGACCAAGTCACTGGACTACTTCGATTGGTCCAAGGACATGGACGTGGTGGCCAACGACCACTACCTGGTGGCTGCCGACCCGGAGCGCGGGATCGAACTGGCGTTCAGCGCGGACCTTACCCGCGGCGTGGCAGGCGGCGCACCTTGGATCCTGATGGAGCACTCAACATCCGCGGTCAACTGGCAGCCTCACAACCAGCCCAAAATGCCCGGTGAAATGCTGCGCAACTCGCTCGGCCACGTGGCCCGCGGCGCTGATGCTGTCATGTTCTTCCAGTGGCGGCAAAGCAAAGCCGGATCAGAGAAGTTCCACTCGGCCATGGTCCCCCACGGCGGCCGCGATACCCAGGTATGGCGGAACGTTGTGGAGCTCGGGAAGGCCCTCACCAGGCTGGAACCGGTCAAGGGTTCGCGGGTGGTTTCCCAGGTGGCAATCGTGTTCGATTACGAAGCATGGTGGGCTTCTGAACTGGACTCCCATCCGAGCAATTCGCTGAAATACCTGGACACCATGCGGGCTTTCCACCGGGAATTCTACCTGCGTGGGATCACCGTTGATTTCATGCACCCTACCGCCGATCTCTCTGGATACGAGCTGATCCTGGTCTGCACCCTCTACGCCGTGACGGACGCTGCCACCGGTTCAATAGCGGCCGCAGCCGAGGGCGGGGCCACGGTCCTGATCAGCTACTTCAGCGGCATCGTGGACGAACGGGACCATGTACGCCTGGGCGGCTACCCCGGCGCATTCCGGGAACTGCTGGGAGTCCGCAGCGAGGAATTCCATCCGCTGTTCCCCGGCACCACCGTCACCCTGAGCGACGGAACGGCTGGCTCGGTGTGGAGCGAACATGTCCACGCGGAACCCGGCACGCAAGTGGAGGCCACATTCACCGGCTACCCGTTGGAGGGCGTTCCGGCGTTGACCCGGCGCAGCGTTGGAACAGGATTTGCGTGGTACCTCGCGACCCTCCCGGACGCCGCCGGGATCGAAGCGCTGACCGCACGACTGGTGCAGGAAGCCGGGGTGAGGCCCGTGACCGAAGCTTCCGCCGGCGTCGAGCTTTCACGTCGGCAGTCCGACGACGGCCGGACCTTCCTGTTCGCCCTCAACCACAGCACGGAGGACGCCACCGTCAAGGCCGACGGCGAGGACCTCCTCAGCGGGGAGCGCTTCACCGGCGTGGTTCCCGCCGGCGCAGTCGCCGTCATCGCGGAAGACTGACTCCACAAAAAACCGCGCCCCGGGTGGTCACTAATGACCAGCCCGGGGCGCGGTTCCCGTTGCAGGAAAGCTAGCTGATGGCGGACTTCATTTCGTCCACGGCCTTCTTGCCGGCTTCTTCGGCCGAAAGCCTGTTGAACATGACTTCCGAGGTGTAGCGCTTGATGATCTCCTGGATGGCACCGGCACCCTTCGGCGGGGCTGCGGGCGCCTCACCGAGTTCGTCCTTGATGGCGCCGATAAAGTCCACTACCTTGACGTCGGCCTTGGCAAGCTTGGGTGCGATTGCCTCCCGGACGTCGGAGTTCGGGTAGACACCGCGGTCAGCCAGGAGGATCTCGCCGGCCTTGACGTTGTTGGTCAGGAAGTCGATGAACTTGGCAGCTTCCTCAGGGTGCTTGGTCCGTGAGGACGCAGACCAGAACTGTGAAGCCTTGTACCAAAGCCCGGCGTCGTCAGCCTTGCCAGTCTTGGACGGGAAACGGAGGATCTGGAGCTCGCCACCCGCTGCCTTCTCCAGGGCGGGGAGCTGGTTGGACCACCAGAACGCCATGCCGTTCTTGCCGGTTGCGAGCCCGCTCTGGTCAAGCGGCGCGGCTTCCGCTTCAACGATTTCCGACGCCGACGGGACCGCCTTCTTCTCGCTCATGTCCTTCAGGAATTCCCAGTAGCCCTTGATGTCGGAGGGCTCGAAGCCGAGCTTGCCGTCCTGGGTGTAGAGGGACTTGCCGTTCTGTCGCAGCCAGACCCCGAGCGAAGCCTCGTCCGTGCCATAGGCTGCGGCACCGTAGGTGCCCTTGGGAGACTTGGCCGTTACTTCGGCGGCAATGCGCTCGAAATCTTCCCAGGTCCAGGTTTTGTCGTCCGGGAGGGCTACGCCTGCAGCCTGGAAGACCGCCGGATTAGCGAGGATGGTGGCTGCGTTGATGCCTGCCGCGATGCCCGTCAGACCCTTCTCGCCCTTGCCTGCGTTCAGCGCAGCTTCGTCCAGCTTGGAGGTATCGATCTTGTACTTGGAGAGGTCAAGCAATGCACCGCGGGTGGAGTATTCGGTGATGTACTTTTCGTCCATCTGAATAATGTCCGGAGCGTCGTTGGCAGCCACCTGCGTTGCCAGCTTGTCCCAGTATCCGGACCAGTCGCCGAACTCGGCCTTGACGGTGATATTGGGGTTCTCGGCTTCGAAAGCCTTGATGGCTTCCTGGGTCAGCTGGGCCCGCTTGTCGCCGCCCCACCAGGAGAAGCGAAGTTCAACCTTGCCGTCGGCGCTCTTCGGTTCCGAGCCGCCGCCACAGGCGGTAAGCGCAAGAACCGCGGCCGCCGTGGCTGCGATCAGGGCTGAGGCACGGAGCTTGCGCTTGGTGCGTTTGGCCTTGGCAACCAAGGGACCTCCTGTTGCTGTTGCTGCTGCGGGGGCGACTGCTTCACCCTCTGGATGTACGGGCACTGATGTCTCCGATCTTCGTTGATCCTGATGCGATGGAATGGCTGAGAAAGCGTTTTCTTGGTTCCAATTTATGGTACAAGTCACATTCTTGTATGACAAGATGTGTGCTTGTTTTTGTCCGGAAAGTCCGACGGCGGCGCCCACCTGGAGGGGGCAGCGGACCGCCCCCTCCAGCAGGAAACCGGTAGGGCTACTTGATACCGGTGGTTGCGATGCCCTTGATGAGGAACCTCTGGCCGAAGAGGAACACCAGGAACACCGGCAGCAGGGACACGATGGACATCGCGAACAGCGATCCCCAACTGGTGGCCGACTGCGAGTCCACAAAGGCGCGCAGCGCGACGGGAACGGTGAACATGTCCGGGTCCGTCAGGTAGATCAGGGCCCCGAAGAAGTCGTTCCAGGTCCAGATGAACGTGAAGATGGTGGTGGTGGCCAGGGCCGGGACCATCAGCGGAAGGATGACCCGGAGGAAGATCCTGGGGTGCCCTGCACCATCGATGCGGGCCGCCTCATCGAGGTCCTTCGGAATGCCGCGGATGAACTGGACCATCAGGAACACGAAGAACGCATCCGTGGCCAGCAGCTTGGGCACAATCAGCGGCCAGAAAGTATTTACCCAGCCGATCTGCGAGAACAGGATGTACTGCGGAACGATCACCACATGGAATGGCAGCATGATGGTCAGCAGCATGATGCCGAAGAAGAGCTTCTTGCCGGTGAACTGCAGCCGGGCGAAAGCATAGGCGGCCATGGAGCAGGAAACCAGGTTGCCGACAATCGAGCCCAGGACCACGATCGCCGAGTTAATCATGTAATGCCCGAACGGGTGCGTCAGCGCCGACCAGCCGTCCGTGTAGTTGCTCATTTCGAGGTTGTTCAGCCACAGGCCGGGCTCGCGGAAGATGAGGTCGTTCGGCCGCAGGGAGGAAATCACCATCCACAGCAGCGGGTAGATCATCACGCCACCAACAACGATGAGGATCGCGTGCTTGATCAGGCCTTTGACGCGGGCACTGCGGCTGAAAGCCAGGCTTCCACGGGACTCACGCCGGCGAGGGTTCTTCCCGGAGTTTTCGGCGGAACCGCCACTGGCGGCGGGGAGGGTCTGGAGTTTAGTCATCGTAGAACACCCAATACTTTGAAGCGATGAAGTTGATGGCAGTGAAGACACCGATGATGACCAGCAGGAACCAGGCCATCGCTGAGGCGTAGCCCATATCAAACTGGCCGAAGCCCTTTTGATAGAGGTACAGGGTGAAGAACATGGTGGAGTCCGATGGTCCGCCATTGCCGCCGGAGACGATGAACGCCTGGGTAAACGACTGGAACGAACCGATGATCTGCAGCACCAGGTTGAAGAAGATGATGGGGCTCAGCATGGGCAGGGTGATCCGCCAGAACTGCTGGAGCGTGGTGGCCCCATCCACCTTGGCTGCCTCGTAGTACATCACCGGGATCTGCCGCAGCCCGGCCAGGAAGATGATCATGGGGCTGCCGAAGGTCCACACGTGGAGCAGGATGATGGAGCCAAGGGCGGTGTTGGGATCCGAGATCCAGCCCGGCCCCTCAATTCCGATCATTGCCAGGACCTGGTTCACCAGGCCGGTGGTGCCAAAGATCTGCTTCCAGAGGATGGCAACAGCTACGGAGCCGCCCAGCAGGGAGGGCAAGTAGAAGATGGAACGGTAGAACGGCAACCCGCGAAGGCCTTTGTCCAGGACCAGGGCGATCACCAGGGCAACCGCCAGCTGGAGGGGGACGCCCACCAGCACGTAGGTGAAAGTGACCCGCAGCGAGTTGTGCAGCCGGGCATCGCCGAACATGCGGACAAAGTTGTCCAGGCCTACCCATTCCGGGGGCTGGAGGAGGTTGTAGTCCGTGAAGGACAGGTAGAGCGACATGAGCATGGGCCCCACCGTGATGACCGCCAGGCCAAGCAGCCACGGAAGGAGGAAGACATAGGCGGCCTTGTTGTCGCGGCCGTTCGCCTTCTTCTCCTCCTTGGTCATGGGGCCCTTGCGGCGGGTCATGGATGAGAGTTCGCCTATAGCGCTCATTGCTTCCCCCTCGCCGTCCCGCGGGCGCCTTGCGGCGTCCCCGCGTATTCGTATGCGGCCATGTGGTCTCCTTTGGTCATCGTGGCCATCCACGTAGTACGGGTGTGGTTGGTGTTTGCCTGCCGGGACGTCGCCAATCCTTTGGCGCTACCCCTTCGAAGTGCCAGGATGCGGGTCCCGGTTTCAGCGGCTCCGTACCAAAGTAAACGTTTTCTTGACCCATGTACAGCCTTTTGCTAATTTTTGAGAAAGCGTTTTCTTGCGAAACCGCCGCATATGGTTTTTCACGCTGAAGAAGCCCGGCGTGAGTATTCGCATACCCTCCGCACCGACAAGGCAGGACACCATTGTTTCCCACCGACCCCGCCTGCCATGACCCGGACTGACGTGGCAATGCCGCCCACCCGTCCCACCGCCCTGGGCGGCTACGAAGACTGGCCCGTCTACATGGCAGCCCATCGCCACGAGGCTGACTCCCCTGAGCGCCGGCAACTTGCCGATGTCCTGGGCGTACCGGCCGTGCCTTCGAACCTTGCGTACACAACGCACCGGGAGACGGAGCACGACGGCGTCATCACCTCTTCGCTGTCCTGGCAGTTGGGCTTCGGACCACGGACAGCTGCTTGGTTTGTGCGCCCTGCAGGAGTTACCGGCCCACTTCCGGCCGTGCTCGCCCTGCACTGCCACGGCGGACTCAAGTTTTACGGAGCCGAGCGGTTGGTGGCCCTCCAGGATCAACCCGCGGATCACGACGCCGGTGTTCCGCCCTTGGAGATCCGGGCAAGCCTCTACGGCGGACGGGCGCTGGCCACGTGGTTGGCCCAGCAGGGTTTCGCGGTCCTGGCCCATGACACCTTCATGTGGGGCAGCCGCCGCTTCGGACTCGATCCCCTGCCGCGGCGGACGGCCAACGCAATCGACGGCCAGCAGGCACTCTGGCGGGAGGCCGGCGTCGAACCTTCCACGCAGCAACGCTACGACGCCGCGGCGGCGGCCCACGAGGAAACCGTGGCGAAAGCCGCGACACTCATGGGAACCACCGTTGCCGGGACAGTTGCCCACGACGACCTTGCTGCGCTGGGTGTCCTCGCCTCGCTGCCCGGGGTGGACCAGGACCGGATAGCCTGCCTTGGTTTTTCAGGTGGGGGCGGCCGGGCCCTCTTGCTTGCCGCCCTGAGCCCCGTGATCCGCAGCTACGTGGTGACGTGCATGATGACCACCTTCGCCTCGCTGCTGCCTGCCTACCTGGACGCGCACTCGTGGTTGCTGCACTCCCCCGGCCTCGCCAGGCTCGGGGAATGGCCGGACCTGGCCACGCGGTCCACGGCCCGGGCGCTGGTCCAGTACGCCCTGGATGACCCCCTCTTCCCGGAACAGGGAATGCGCGACGCCCATGCCTACCTGGCCGGTCACCTGCCGCCCGGGCTGTACGGCGGCAGCTTCTGGCGGGAACCACACGTTTTCAGCCGGGCCATGCAGGAGGAGGCGGCAGCGTTCCTCGCCGCTGCCTTGCGGCCCGGGCACCGCATCAATTCACCCGTACCTGACCGCACTAGGACAGACTCATGACCCAACCCGCAACCGCCATCCCAGTGGACAACCGCCCCCGGCTTCCCCGCATCGCATTGGTGGGTGTGCACGGCTTCGGCGAAAGGCACCTGGAAAACCTTGGGCGCCTGGGCGCTGACGGTGTCCTTGAACTGGTAGCCGTCGCCGATCCGTTGCCTCCTGCCGGCGGCACACTCGGCCCCGGAGTCAGCGTCTTCGCTTCCCTCGATGAACTGTTGGCTGCAGGGACCGCCCCCGATGTCGTCATCGTTTCCACCCCCATCCAAACCCACGCTCCCCTGGCACTCGCAGCCCTGCAGGCCGGTGCCAACGTGTACCTGGAGAAGCCGCCCGTGGCGTCCATGGCGCAATACGAGGAAGTGATGGCAGCCGCAGCGAGCGCGGGCCGCCTGGTGCAAGTGGGGTTCCAGAGCCTGGGGTCGCACGCGTTGCCCGCTATCGAAAAACTGGTGGAATCAGGCGAAATCGGCGAAATCCGGGGCATCAGCGCCACAGGATTGTGGCTGCGGAACAAGGCATACTTCAAGCGTTCCCGTTGGGCCGGCAAGCGAAGCCTCAACGGAACGGACGTGGTGGACGGCGTAGCCACCAATGCCTTGGCGCACGCTGTCGCTACCGGGCTGCGGCTTGCAGGTGCGCGGACCGTGACCGACGTGCAGTCCGTGGACACAGATCTCTACAGGGCCAACGATACGGAGAGCGACGACACCTCCGTAGTGCGGGTGCGGACGACTGACGGCATGGTGCTGACCTGCGCGCTGACGCTTTGCGCGCCCGTGCAGTCCAAGCCATCGGTCACCGTGTTCGGCACGCTGGGCCAGCTCACACTCTCCTACACGGAAGACCGCGTGGAGATCACCACCGCTGAAGGTGTCCGGACCGTCGCCTTCGGACGTATCGACCTCCTGGAAAACCTCTTGGGGGCCAGGAGCGAGGCAGAGCTGCTCAGCCCGCTCAGCGGTGCCGGCGCGTACATGGCGGTCCTGGAGGCCATCCGCACTGCAGACTCACCACAGCCGATCCACCCGGACTGGGTGTCGTGGGAAGGCGACGGCGACGACGCCCACCCCGTAGTCCACGGCATTGAATCCCTGATCCGACGGGCAGCCCTTGGCCAGGCCACCTTCGCGGAACTCGGGGCACCCTGGACTGCGTCCGGCGACCCCGCTTTCAGGATCAATGGCACACCGGTGGCTACCCTCCAGGACGGATCCCACATCCGGCCCACCTCCTCGCCCCGCCCCTACCTCCACCCCGTGCGGACCCTCGCCGGAACCGTCGTGACCGACCACGTCCCGGAGGACCACGTGTGGCACCTCGGGGCGGGCGTGGCCCTCCAGGACGTGGATGGCATCAACTTCTGGGGAGGCAGGACCTACACCCGTGACGCCGGAGCGTATGTCTGGCGCAAGGACCACGGCAGGATCGTCACCGACTCCGCGGTACAGGGCGACGGGTACAGGCAGGAGAGGCTGAGCTGGGTACGGCCTGACGGATCACCCCTGCTCCGCGAGCAGCGCGGGTGGCGCTGGGCCGCCGTCGGAAATTCCGTATGGAAACTGACGCTGGACTTCACCCTTGAGTCCGCCACCGGTCGTCCCGTGCTGCTGGGCAGCCCGGGTTCCAACGGGCGGCCACAGGGCGGCTACGGCGGCTTCTTCTGGCGTTTACCAAAAGTAGGCGATGCCACCATCTGGACACCGGACGCACGCGGCGAGGACGCCGTACACGGCGGCGTTGCGCCGTGGCTGGCGTGGTCGGGAACGTTCGACGCCGGAACCTCCAGCGCAGCGCATGTCACCGGTGACCCCGGGCTGGGACACCCGGCAACGCTCGTGTTCCTCGCCTCGCCGCAGGCCCCGGACCCATGGTTCGTGCGGCATTCGGGCTATCCCGGCGTCGGGCTGTCCCTGGCATGGGACCGCCCGGTGGCCACGGAACCCGACCGCCCGGTCCACCGGACAGTGACCGTATTGATCGCGGACGGGTTCCTCGCAACCCACGACATTGAACAACTCATCACCACTTTGGGGGAACAGGCATGACCACACCTACTCAATCCGCCACGGCTCGGGCGACCACCGCTCCGGGCAACGTTGCAGACCGTGCCGTGAAGCGTCGCCGTGTCCTGGACATCCTGGACACAGCGGGCCGCGACTCACTTCTGCTGACCTCCAACACCGCCCTCACCTGGTACCTGGACGGCAGCCGGGTGCACATCAGCCTTGCTGGCGACCCCATCGCAGCCCTCCTGGTGGACCGTAGCGGCGACCATTTGGTCACCTTCAACAACGAGGCCGGGCGCATGGCGGCCGAGGAGTTGCCTACGGGGGTCAGCCTGGACACCGTCCCGTGGCACGGGCAGTTGCATGCGGCAGCAGCAGCCCTGGCCGTCGATGGTGACCCGCTGGTGGAAGCCACCGTCACCACGGAGCTGCGGGCTGCCCGCCAACAGCTGCTCCCGGCAGAAACGGCGCGCTATCACGAACTCTCCGTCGATGCGGCACAGGCCATGACAGATGTCCTGGCGGCCGCAACCCCGCAAACAACGGAATTCCAGCTGGTCTCACAGCTGGCCGCCCGCATTGTGTCGGTAGGCGCCGAGCCGCTCGTGCTCCTGTGCAACGGTTCCAGCCGCAGCGACTTCCGCCATCCCCTGGCCACCCATGCCCCGATCGGGCGCCGGGCCATGGCCGTGGTGTGCGCACGCCGCAACGGTTTGGTGGCCAACGTGACCCGTTGGGTAGCTTTCGACGCCGGTACTCCCCAGGAGCTCGACGCCGAAGCCCGCATCGCAGCGGTGGAGGCCGACATCTTCCGGGCCACAGTCCCGGGAGCGCGGCTCAACCAGGTTTTCACCGAGATCCAGCAAGCCTATGCACGGCACGGATTCGGCGCCGACCAGTGGACGTTGCACCATCAGGGCGGTCCCGCAGGCTACGCCGGACGCGATCCCCGGGTGACGGCCGAGGCGGCGGACTCCATCGTGCTCAACCAGCCTTTCACGTGGAACCCGTCCGGCCCTGGTGTGAAGATCGAGGACACCGTGCTGCTCACGGATTCCGGCCTGCGCGTCCTGACGGCAGACGAGCGGTGGCCGACCACCGACGTTGACGGCCGCCGTCGACCCCTGACACTGCGCCCGTAGCTCCTGCACCCACTACCAAAGGGGCGGGGTCACCGTGATGGTGACCCCGCCCCTTTCGTTCGTGCCTACCCAACTGGGTCGCAGATCAGGCCGTTCTGAGCGCTGAGAACGGCCTGATCTGCTACTTGGTTGGGTGCGGTTGGGTGCGTTAGCCGAGCGTCAGGACACCGTCCACGCGGCGCGGGATACCCAGCGGGTTGGAGTCGTGCAGGGCCGGGTGCAGCACGCTCTCAGGCGCGTCCTGGTAGGCAACAGGGCGCTGGAAACGGCGGACTGCCGTGGCCCCCACGGACGTGAACAGGGAAGTGGTGGCCGGGTAGGGGCCACCGTGCTGCTGGGCCCAATTCACGGCAACCCCGGTGGGCCAGCCATCGAACAAGACCCTGCCTGCCAAAGTGCTGAGCTGCTCCACCAACGCAGAGACGTCCTCGCCGGGCTGCGCGTGCACCGTGCCCGTGAGGCTCCCGGGAACTTTCGCGAGCGCGGCGGACAGTTCGTCCTGCGAGGTGTACTCGATCAGCAGCGTGGTGGGGCCGAAGCATTCCTCCAGCAGCTCCTCCGGGCGTTCCAGCACATTGGCGGCGCTGGTGGAGAACACCACGGGCGCGGCGCCGTCCGCCAGGCTGTCCTGCTCCACGGTGCCGCTGACGACGGCGACACCCGGCTGGTCAGCGACGTTGCGCAGCCCCTCCGGATAGGCCTCAGCGATGCGCTCCGTCAGCATGGCCGCGGTCGGCTTGTCCTTGCTGGCCTCGGCAAGCTGCGAGGCGAAATCCGACCCTGCCGGGATGAAGACCAGACCGGGCTTGGTGCAGAACTGGCCGGCGCCCTGGGTAAAGGAACCCGCCAGGCCTGCCGCGAGCTGCTGTCCGCGTTCCGCGAGCGCGTCCGCCGTGATGACCACCGGGTTCAAACTGCCGAGCTCGCCGTAGAACGGGATGGGCTCAGGGCGGGACGTCGCGAGATCGAACAGGGCCCTGCCGCCGGGGATGGATCCGGTGAAGCCAACTGCCTTGATGGCTGGGTCCTGGACCAGTGCCGTGCCGGCTTCGCGTCCGCTGACCAGCGCGAAGATTCCGTCCGGGGCTCCGGCCTGGGCCAGGGTTTCGCTGACGATCTCCGCAGTCCGCTGGGACAAGCGAAGGTGGCCCGAGTGTGCTTTGACGATCACCGGGCAGCCGACAGCCAGCGCGGACGCTGTATCGCCGCCCGCCACGGAGAACGCGAACGGGAAGTTCGACGCCGAGAACACCGCCACGGGGCCGATCGGCCGCAGGATGCGGCGCAAGTCGGGCTTGGGCGGAGTGGAGGACGGGTCAGCGTGGTCGATGACGGCTTCGAGGTACGAGCCTTCGGTGATGACGTTGGCGAACAGGCGCAGCTGCCCGCTGGTCCTGGCCACCTCGCCCGTGAGCCGGACGGTCCCCAGGCTCGTTTCAGAGTCGGCGATAGCTACCAGCTCAGTGACATTGGCGTCCAAAGCGTCGGCGACGGCGGTCAACCAGGCCGCGCGTTCGGCGTCGGAAGCTGCTGCGGTCACCTTCGCCGCTGCCGTGGCTGCGGCTGTGACGGCTGTCAGGTCAAGAGTTGCTGTACTCAATGCGGTTTCCTTTGCTTTCGAGGGCTGAAGTGTCAGGGGCCGGCGTCAGCGGCGATGCCCCGGCGAACTCGAATCCGAGGCCGGGAAGACCCGCTGAACTGAGCCTGATGGTGCCTGTGGCGTTGCTGATCCGCACCGGGGAAGATCCGGCCAGTATCCCGAGTTGGCCGAACGAGGCATCTTCCACGTCCTCCACGCTGACCGGCTCAGCCAAAGTGAGCGCCAACTGTCCGGAGAGTTCCGGAAGCAAGTGTGGTGCCACCCGGATGCTGTGGGTGCGGGCCAACTCCACAATCCGGCGGAATGGTGTAATGCCGCCCACCCGGACGATGTTGGGCTGGATGATGTCCACGGCTTCCGCTTCGATGAAGTCGCGGAAGCGGTAGATGGTATGCACGTTCTCCCCCAGGGCAATGGGTACCGGCGAGTGCTTGCGCAGGCGGCGGTAGGCCCAGAGGTCGTCGGCGCGGATGGGCTCCTCCAGCCACTCCAGTCCGTACTCCCCCAAAATATCCAAGGCACGGAAGGTGTGGGCGAGGTCCCAGCGCTGGTTGGCGTCGATCATGAGCAGCCGGTCGGGACCGATCACCTGGCGCACAGCAGCAACGCGTTCGGCGTCCTCGCGGAGCTCGGGCTTACCAACCTTGATCTTCACAGCGTTGTGTCCGGCGGCAACCCAGCGTTCGGCTTGCTCCACGAGCTGTTCCAGGGTGTAGTGCAGGTTTACCCCGGAGCCGTACACCTCCACGGATTCCTGGCGCTGGCCCAGGAGCCCCGTGACGGACGTTCCCGCCTGACGTGCCCTCAGGTCCCACAGGGCCAGGTCAACGCCGGCCATCGCGATGGTTGTCAGCCCTCCCCCGCCCGCTTCATGCAGCCGTTTCCACAGCTGGTCCCATATGGTCTCAGGGTTCGTGTCCATGCCGGCCACGAAAGGCGCGATGTCGTGATCCAACAGGGCTTTCACTGCCTGGGGACCGATGGTGGGTGTCCACGAGAAGCCGTGGCCCGTGCCGCCGTCGTCCGTGGTCAGCTCGGTGATAATCACATGGTTCTCGGGCGCCTCCGCACCCCAGCTGCGCAGCAGCGGAACCGTGATAAGCCGGGTGGTGAGGCCCGTTATGCGGGCGGCCATCAGCTGCCGGCCAGCTCGTGGCCCTTGGCCAGGATGGCCTTGAGTTCCAGGAGCTGCTCCTCGCTGGGGTCAACCAACGGCGGACGGACCGGGCCAACGGGCAATCCCGCGAGCCGCAGGCCGGCCTTGATGAGGGAGACGCCAAAACCGGGGGTCTGGTCGCGAAGGCGGACCAGCGGCGCATAGAAACCTTCAAGCAGCGCGTGACGGCGCTCTTCGTCACCGGAGATGTAGGCGTCATAGTAAGCCTTGGCGATTTCAGGAGCCATGGCGAACGCTGCCGAAGAGTACAGCGGGATCCCCAGGCCGCGGTAGGCGCCCTGGGTCAGTTCGGCCGTCAGGAGGCCGTTGAACAGTGCGAAGTCCGTGCGGCCGCTCGCGTTGATCGCAGACACGATTTCCTGGGCAAGCCCTACGTCCCCGATGCCGTCCTTGAAACCAACAACCTTCGGATTGGCGGTGAGGCGGGTGATGGCTTCTGCCGTGAACTTCGCCGTACCGCGGTGGTAGACGATCACGGGCAGGCTGCTGGCCGCAGCGATGGCCTCAACGTAGGCCACCACACCGTCGGTGGGACCGGTCACCAGGTAGGGCGGAAGGACCAGGAGGGCGTCCGCACCGGCTTCCTCGGCAACTTTGGCAGCGGCAATGGCGTGGCCCAGCGGACCGCCGGCACCGGAGACCACCGGAACGGCCCCGGCAACGGCCTCGACGGCGGCAGTCACCACGGTGCGGATCTCATCGATGGACAGGGCATGGAACTCACCAGTGCCGCACGCCGGGAAGACGCCGCCCGGTCCGAACGGCAGGCGGGAGGTGATGTGCTCCTTCAGCAGGGCTACGTCCACGGAGCCGTCTTCAGCGAAAGGTGTGACGGGGAAGAACAGTACGCCGTCGAAATTCATGGTGTCTCCTTGGTTGCTCCCGCCGGAACCAAGCCGGCGGGGATCTCGTCATTGAGTAGTGCTCGGTTTGCGGCAGTGTCGGGACCCGCATAGGGCGGGGTGAGTTCGGTGCGCCACGTGCGTTTTGGTTCCCAGCCCAGGAGCCCTCGGGCCTTGTCGACGGAAAACGCCGGGCTTGTTCCGGTCAAGTGTTCGGTCAAAGGGCCGCTGCCGGGCAGGAACCGCGGGAACAGCCCGGCCAGCGGCGCCGTGGCCAGGGCATCGTTCGCACCCACGAAGAACACCTCGCCGTTGGGAATCGTGTCCATCTTGTCCAGGAGGACATCCAGGAAGTCAGCCACGTCCCGGGCATCGACGTAGTTGAACAGGGCCGGAGCGGACAGCGCGGGATCATCCAGGCGTTCACGGACCGTGTGGCCTTGCTGCGTGAGCGCTCCTTCCCACTCCTCCGGCGAGATCACGAAGCACGGCCGGAATGCCGCGTACCGGATCTTGTCTCCCTGCGCCGCTGCGAACATCTGTACCGTTTGCTCGGCGATCAGCTTGGAAAGGGCATAGGCATTCCACGGTTTGGGCGGCGTCCGCTCGTCCAGCGGGAACGACGGCGGAAGCCACCCGGCCGGGGAACCATAGCCCAGGGCCGTCGGGCTGCTTGCCGTCACGATCTTGGGGACACCTGCGTCCGTGGCCGCGCTGACCACCGCGTAGGCGAGCCGCGTGTTGGTGCTGAAAATGACGTCCTCGGGTGCGCTGAAAGGCACGGCAATAGCAGCGAGGTGGATAACGGCGTCGGGCGCTGTTTCGCGGATGAGCCGCTCCGCCTCCCCCGGTGCCAGAAGATCTGCGGTGTACTGCTCGGCTCCGGTCGGCAGCTGTTCGGCCGGGATGGCGTCCCTGTCAACGGAAATCACCGTGTGGCCGGCGCCGGCCAGGCCGGACACAACGCTGCGGCCGAGCCTGCCGGAGCCACCGGTGACGAAAATCCTGCTCATGATGTGTTCCTTGCGTGGGTAGTGAACCGGTCAGGCCTGGCTGCGGCTGAGATCAGCCCCGAGACCAAGTTCGCTGATACGGACAGGGAGGTCTGTGTCCAGGGACTGGTTGCCGGCAATGCCCACCGACACTGAACGGAGTCCGTCGATGTAACCGGACGGGCGGCCCAAGGGATCGACGCCGGGACCATTGAAGAGATCCGAGAGCAGCAGGTTGTCGCCGCCACCATGGCCACCTTCGCCGTTGATGATCGGCACCTCGTAGGCAGCTTCCCAGTGGCGCTGGACCACCAGGCGTTCGCCGTTGCGGCGGACAGCATCGTCCTCTTCGATGGGGGTAGCGCTCGGGTCCACCACGGTCTTCTTGTCGGTGCTGGATTCGACGGCGGCGCGTTCCACCACCTCGAGTTCCGCCCGGCCCTCGCTGCCGTTGACGGTGACGCGGTAGCCTTCCCACGGGCTGTGGGCGTTCAGGGAGTAGCTGAGTGTGGGACCGCCTTGGTAGTCCACCACCAGTGCGAGGTTGTCTTCGATGGTGATGCCCTCGGTGAAGACGTCCTGGTCGCGGAGGTAGCCGTCAAACTTTTCGTTGTCGTAGTAGAGGGCCTTCAGGCGTTCGTCCTCGCGCATGTCCAGCCGGAACGGGTCGTGCTCGAGGCCGTCAACCGTGCCGCGCTCCGGACGGGCACCCAAGCCACGCTCGGCGGCATTCTTGTCACCGTAGAACCGCAGACCGCCGGAGGCGAACACACGCTCGGGAACGTCGTTGATCCACCAGTTGACGAGGTCGAAGTGGTGCGAGGCCTTGTGGATCAACAGGCCACCGGAGTTCTTCTTTTCACGGTGCCAGCGGCGGAAGTAGTCAGCACCGTGCACGGTGTCCAGCACCCAGCTGAAGTCGATGGACGTCACCTTGCCGATCACGCCGTTCTGGATAACTTCCTTGAGGGCGCTGTTGCGGGGCGAGTAGCGGTAGTTGAACGTGACAACCACGTTGCGGCCGGTCTTGGCGACCGCCTCGGTGATGCGGCGGCAGCCCTCGACGTCGATGGTCAGCGGCTTTTCAACCACGACGTCGGCGCCGGCCTCAAGTGCCTCCACGATGTAGTCCGCGTGGGTGTAGTCGGGGGTGGTGACGATGACGCGCTCAATGCCGTTGGACTGGATGAAACCGGTCAATTCGCCTGGCTCGAATGACGCCACCGGCACTGTTCCACCGAGTTCCTTGATGAGCTCCCGATAGAAGTCCACCCGGCCCTGGTTGACGTCAGACAAGGCAATGAGTTCGGCGACATCCGCGTGCTGTCCGTAGATGGCCCGGATGTACATTTCCGAGCGGCCGCCTGTTCCGATCAGGGCGATCCTGGTCCGTGGGCGGCTTTCTGTCCGGCTCGTCGTTTCTGCTGCTGGGGTCCGGGTCTCGGCTGAGTCGACGTTGACCATGTGAATGCCCCTTTCAAAAGGCAGGAGTGAACCGTTTGACGGCCCGGGTTCGTGTGGAAGAATAAGTGAGAAAGCGTTTTCTCGGAGGGATATAAGCTTTCTATCAAGACTCTGGTGGTCACGTCAACCACTGCTCCAACGACGGAGCACACGGGAGACAGGCAAAAGGGAAGGGGCTACATGGCACGCAGGAACACCAACAGGCGCGTTGGGATTGCCGACGTCGCGGAGAAGGCAGGCGTTTCGCACGCCACGGTTTCACGCGTCATGAACGGTAACGCCGCGGTTGATCCCGGCATCGCCGCGCGGGTCCGGGCAGCTGCGGCCGAGCTCAAGTATCAACCCAACCCCGTGGGCCGAAGCCTGGCACTCGGGAAAACCGACACCATCGGCATAGTGGTCCCGGACCTGGCAAACCCGACCTTCCAGGCGATTCTGCGCGGGCTCAGCATCGCAGCAGCCCAGGATGGGTACCGCGTCCTCATTGCCGACTCTTCGGAAGTCACCAGCGAAGAAGCGATCCTGGCCGGGGAAGCCCGCCGCCGCTGTGACGGCGTCGTCCTGTGCGCGCCCCGCATGGGCGACGCCGAACTTGAGGAGCTGGCACCGACCCTGCACCCGCTGGTGCTCATCAACCGCACCACCATTGCCACCAACACTCCGAGCCTGAGCGTGGACTATGGCCAGGGCATCCAGGAACTGGCGCAGCACCTGGTATCCCTGGGTCACCGCCGCCTCGTGTTCCTGTCAGGACCCGAGCACAGCGCCTCAAACCGGCAGCGCCTGGTGGGTTTGGACCAGTTCCGGAAGGAACACCCTGAGATCGAACTACAGATGCTCCATGGCGGATCCAACTTCGACTCGGGTCACGAATCCACGGACGCCATCATCGCCAGCGGCGCCACAGGGATCCTGGCCTTCAACGACCTCGTTGCCATGGGCCTGCTCAGCGGTCTGCACGAGCGCGGAATCCGCGTCCCCGAGGACATTTCAGTCACTGGCTTCGATGACATTCCGTTCGCCAAATACACCACACCCCCGCTCACCACTGCGGCCGTGCCCATCAATGAGCTCGGAAGCCTGGCCTGGCGCAGGATGCGGGAACAGATCCAGCAGGCCGGCGATGCCCCCGTCCAGGCGCAGGACGAATTCCCGCCGAGGGTCGAGATCCGAAAGAGCACCGCAGCCCCGGCCCTCAAGCACGCCTAGGTGCAACGCGGGGTCACTTAAGTCCCATGTAGAGGGTTTTCATGGGCCCCAAGTGACCCCGCGTTGCCTTAATCAGGCGCGGGGTTCGAACCCACTCCGGCTTCCTTGTAGAAGCCCTGGATATGGGCCGCCACCAGCGCGGCCGCCGTGCCGCCGTCGTTGTTGTTCACCGCGGCGAGGATGGCCCGGTGTTCCGCCCGGAGCCTGGCGCACGTCGCGCTCCAGTCGGGCAGGTTCTCCGTCAATTCACCCGCATAGTTTTCGATCGCACCCCGCAGCGACGCCATCATCGCACTGACGACAGCGTTTCCCGCCGCCTCGGCGAGGGCAACGTGGAAACGGGCGTCCAGCGCCAGGAAGGCATCGATATCCTGCTCCGAATCCATCCGGTCCAGCAGATCCGCGGCCTCCCCAAGCGCCGGAACACCCGCTGTGGCGCGCTCTGCCGCCCAGGATTCCAGGAGGACCCGCGTCTCCACGATGTCGGCCACGGGAAGATGCCGTGTGGCGACATGGAGCCGAAGGGTGGACCCCAACGCCGATCCCGGCTCGGCGATGACTACGGTTCCGGCATCCTTTCCCGAACCAACGCCGGCGCGGACCACACCCATCGCTTCAAGAATCCTGACCGCTTCCCGAACAGAGGTCCGGGATACCTGCAGCTGCTCCGCCATGGTCCTCTCACCGGGCAGGCGCCCTCCGAGCGTGAGGTCGCCGTCGGAGAGCTGCTTCTCGATCCATTGCAGGACAAGTTCGTGGGTACGCATAACGGAATACTAGTTGATGTGGTCCAACCACATGGATTACAGTGTGGTTAGACCACACCGAATTCAAGGGAGAACCGCATGACCGACACCCTCGATCCCAAAATCACGGCCGCGCCCGCCAATGCCGGCAGCGACGAAAACGTGAGCCGCCCGCCCCAGCCGCGTCCCGCCGTCGTGCAGCCCCCGGCACTGAAGCGCCGCGTCCCGAAAGTCTCGGACCTTGCGCCGTTGATGCAGTTCAAGAAACCCGAATTCAGCAAGACCGCGCGCCTCAAGCGCGCCAGCACCATCTGGGAGTTGCGGGACATCGCCAAGCGCCGCACCCCGAAGGCGCCGTTTGATTACACCGATGGTGCAGCCGAAGAAGAAATCACGCTGCGGCGGGCCCGCCAGGCATTCCAGGACATCGAGTTCCGCCCGGGCATCCTTCGGGACGTGTCGAGGATCGATCTCCGCACGGAAATCCTCGGCAAGGAATCCCGGCTTCCGTTCGGCATTGCACCCACTGGCTTCACCCGCATGATGCAGTCCGAAGGCGAGTACGCCGGTTCCCAGGCCGCTGAAGCTGCCGGCATTCCCTACACCCTGTCCACCATGGGCACCGCATCCATCGAGGACGTCGCCACGGCTGCCCCGAACGGCCGCAACTGGTTCCAGCTGTACTTGTGGACCGACCGCGACCGCTCGCTCGAACTGATCGAACGCGCCGCAAAAGCCGGAAACGACACCCTCATGGTCACCGTGGACACAGCGGTGGCAGGGGCACGTCTCCGCGATGTCCGCAACGGCATGACCATCCCGCCGGCACTGACGGTGAAGACGGTCCTGGACGCGTCCTACCGACCGGCCTGGTGGTTCAACTTCCTCACACACGAACCCCTGACGTTCGCATCGCTCTCGCGCTACACCGGGACTGTGGCGGATCTGATCAACTCCATGTTCGACCCCACCCTCACCTACGAAGACCTGGACTGGCTGCGCGAAACCTGGAAGGGCAAGCTGGTGGTCAAGGGCATCCAGACCGTTGAGGACGCCCGGCGCGTTGTTGACCACGGTGCGGATGGAATCATCCTGTCCAACCACGGCGGCCGCCAGCTGGACCGCGCGCCGATTCCCTTCCACCTGCTCCCGGAAGTCACCTCGGCTCTGAAGACTGACAACAGCAAGGCCGAGGTCATTTTGGATACGGGCATCATGAGCGGTGCCGACATCGTGGCCGCCTTGGCCCTGGGTGCCGACTTCGCACTGATCGGCCGCGCCTACCTTTACGGCCTGATGGCCGGTGGCCGCGAGGGCGTGGACCGCACCATCCAGATCCTGGAAAAGGATATGACCCGCACCATGGCACTCCTGGGCGTCAGCAAGGTCTCCGACCTCAACCCGGACCACGTGCGCCTCCTGCAGCGCTGAGGTCACCCAAGTAAGTAGCAGCAGAGGCCGTTTTGAAAGCTCAAAACGGCCTCTGCTGCTACTCAGTTGGGTTTGGGCGCTAGATCAGGCCCTGGGCAAGCATCGCGTCGGCCACCTTGACGAAACCACCAATGTTGGCGCCCACCACGTAATTTCCGGGCGCACCGTATTCCTCGGCCGTCTCGGCGCAGCGGTCGTGGATGCCCACCATGATTTCGGTGAGGCGCTGCTCGGTATGCTCGAAAGACCAGGAATCACGGCTGGCATTCTGCTGCATTTCCAGGGCGGACGTCGCGACACCACCGGCATTGGCTGCTTTGCCCGGCCCGAACAGGATCCCGGCCTCCTGGAAGACCGACACAGCCGAGCGCGTGGAAGGCATGTTGGCACCCTCAGCTACCGCGATCAGTCCGTTGCTGACCAGCTTGGCGGCGGCCTCGCCGTCGAGTTCGTTCTGCGTGGCGCACGGCAGCGCGACAGTACCGTTCACATCCCAAACGGAACCGCCGGCGACGTGGCTGGCACCCGGACGGCGCGCGGCGTAGTCCGTGAGGCGTCCGCGCTCCACTTCCTTGATCTGGCTCAAGAGCCCGACGTCGATGCCCGCCTCGTCCACGACGTAACCGGCGGAGTCGGAACAGGCCACCACGGTGGCGCCGAGGGATTGGGCCTTGGCAATCGCGTGAATGGCAACGTTGCCCGAACCGGACACCACAACACGCTGGCCGTCAAAGGACTGGCCCTTCGTCTTGAGCATCTCCCCGGCGAAGATCACAGTGCCGTACCCGGTAGCTTCGGGTCGCACCAGGGAACCGCCCCACGAAATGCCCTTGCCCGTGAGGACGCCGGATTCGTAGCGGTTGGTGATGCGCTTGTACTGGCCAAAGAGGAAGCCGATTTCACGGCCACCCACGCCAATGTCACCGGCGGGCACATCAGTGTACTCGCCGATGTGCCGGTACAACTCGGTCATGAACGATTGGCAGAACCGCATGATTTCGGCGTCTGAGCGCCCACGGGGATCGAAGTCAGAACCGCCCTTGCCGCCGCCGATTGGCATGCCGGTGAGCGCATTCTTGAAAATCTGCTCAAAGCCAAGGAACTTGACGATGCCCAGATACACCGAGGGGTGGAAGCGGAGTCCGCCCTTGTAGGGGCCGAGCGCTGAGTTGAACTCCACCCGGAAGCCGCGGTTCACGTGGACGCGTCCGGCGTCGTCGGTCCACGGGACGCGGAAGATGATCTGGCGTTCGGGTTCGCAGAGGCGCTCCAGGACGGCGCCCTCAAGGAACTCGGGATGACGGTCGTGCACCGGGCCAAGGCTTTCGAAGACCTCGCTGACGGCCTGGTGGAATTCCTTCTCCCCCGGGTTCCTCGCCAGAACGGTGTCGCGGACGGCTTCGAGCCTTGAATCCATGCGTCTTCCTAACCTCGGTGCGCCGGCCAGCGGCGGGACGAATCAGTCCCGCCCATGGTTGCACCCGAGGACATAGGATCTCCATCCGGAGCCAATATGACCCGCCGCATGGAGTTAACACAACTGTAGAAAATCAGCGATAAATCAAGGAAATGGAAGGTTAACGCAAACTCACAATGTGACGAGGATCACGTTAGATCGGGGGTTCTTAGCGTTTGCGCCCAAACTTGGGAAGATTGGGCAGATTCGGAAGATTGGCCAACAGATCGGCAGCCTTCGTGGCCGCCCGGCCCACGGTCCGGCCGATCTGCTGGGGAACAGTATCATCGGACGCCGGATCGAGCGCGACAGGGGTGCCGCTTGCATGGACCTTTGCGGCTTGGTTGATTGCTTCGGGAAGTGTCGGCGCCCCTGTTGGGGTGGCAGCCGGCGCAGCGGAAGGCGCGACGGGCGCGGCTGGTGCGACGGCGGCGGGAGCCGGCGCAGCGGAAGGCGCGACGGCGGCGGGAGCCGAGGGTCCGACGTCGAACGTCTCCAGCCAGGTGGCGACGCCGGCGAGCGGCTTCGGATTGAGCGCATAGAAGCGCTTCTGGCCCTGGGCGCGCATGCTGACGAGATCGGCCTCGCGGAGCACCTTCAGATGCTTGGAGATAGTGGGCTGGCTTGCAGCCAGTTCTTCCACCAGTTCGCCTACAGCCTTATCCCCAGAGCGGAGGGAGACCAGGATGTCGCGCCTGGTTGCCTCAGCTATGACGGCAAATACGTCGTCAGTCACCATGCCTTACACCCTAGCGACATATACGCCGATTGGCATCCCTGTTCCGGGTTGAAGCTTCGCCAGTCGAAGCGCGAACCAGGAACCACGTCTCAGTCGAACCAGGAACCACGTCTCAGTCGAACCAGGGATCCAATCCGTACAGCGGGAAGATTTCCTTCCGCGTGGCTATGACGGTCCGGTCAACCTCGTCAGCGGGATCGTAGCCAACCTCCCAGGAACGCCACCACACGTCCACTCCGTCACCCATCGATTCCGGGGCCGCCACTCCGTACGTTTCCTTCACATAAGTCCGCCAGGCTTCCGGCACCGGAGTGCTGAGGGGCACGGGGCGCTGGGTCACCATCCCGATCAGGTGGCTCCACGCACGGGGCACCACGCCGGTGACGTCGTAGCCGCCTCCCCCGGTGGCGATCCAGCGGTTGTCGCAGTACCGGGCCGCAAGGCTGGCGACGGCGGAAGCGGCCTCCCGCTGTCCGTCGACGCTCAGGTTGAGGTGCGTCAGCGGATCGTTCCGATGGGAGTCGCAGCCGTGCTGGCTGACGATCACCTCGGGTTGGAAGGCACCCACGAGCTGCGGGACCACAGCATGGAAGGCCCGCAGCCACGCCGCGTCTCCGGTAAACGTGGGAAGCGCAACGTTGACCGCTGTTCCCGTCGCGTCCGGCCCGCCGGTTTCATTGGCAAAGCCCGTTCCGGGGAACAGCGTGAGTCCTGTTTCGTGAAGGCTGATGGTCATGACCCGGGGGTCGTTCCAGAAAATACTCTGCGTGCCGTCCCCGTGATGGGCGTCGACGTCGATGCTCACCACCCGCTGCACGCCGCCGTCGAGAAGCCGCTGGATGGCCATGGCGACGTCGTTGTAGACACAGAATCCACTGGCCCGCTCCCGTGCGGCGTGGTGCATCCCGCCGCTGAAGTTCACGGCCCGCACGGCGCGGCCGGAAAGGATGGTCTCGGCTGCCAGCAGCGACCCCCCGGCCAGTCGGGCGCTGGCCTCATGCATTCCCGCGAAGGCGGGGTCGTCCTCGGTGCCCAGGCCGCGGTCTTCCTCAGGATTGCCCGGGTCCGCGCTGACCCGCCGCACGGCCGCCACATACCCGGGGCTGTGGACTGAAAGAAGTTCGACGTCGGTCGCCAGGCCCGGCGCCTCCACCGCCACGTGCCGGTGTCCGAAGAGACCCAACGATTCGGCCAGGCGGGCTGTCAGTTCCAGCCGCTGCGGAGCCATGGGATGGCCCGGACCGAAATTGTAGGCAGTCATGGCTGGATCCCACACCACCGTCGTTGGCAGTGCGGACCGCGTAATGCTGGAAGCAGCTGTTCCAAGCCTGGAGTTCATCCAGAACAGGCTACCTGAGCCTGGAACGCCTCAACGCCCGGTTACGCGCGCGAATAGTGGTTTACTACTCAGGAAAGCTTGTTTCAACCAAGGAAGAACGCCATGTCCCACAGCCAGTCGCGGTCAACGAGCCCGAGCAACTGGCAACCCGTCCAGCAGGAGCGCGAAGGTCTGTGGATCTTCACGCGGGTGCGTGACTTCATCGACAACATTGCCAACACCTCACCGGCGCGTTTGGCACTGACGGTGTTCGCCGTCGTCATCCTGTTCTTCACTGGATTGCTGTCCCTTCCCGCGGCCTCGGCGGAAGGAGTAGTGACGCCGCTGCACCAGGCCCTGTTCACGGCCGTATCGAGTGTCTGCGTCACCGGTTTGACCGTGGTGTCCACAGCCACCCATTGGACGTTCTTCGGCCAGCTCGTCATCCTGGTGGGCATCTTCGTTGGAGGCTTGGGCACCCTTACGCTGGCCTCGCTCCTGGCCCTCATGGTCAGCAAGCGGCTGGGCGTGCGCGGCAAACTCATCGCGCAGGAAGCCATGAACAACGCGGGCCGTCTCGGCGAAGTCGGTACCCTGCTCCGGATCGTGATCGTGACCTCGGTAGTGATCGAAGGGGCGCTCGCCCTGGCCCTGATTCCGCGCTTCATCGTACTCGGTGAAGACTTCTGGCAAGCCGTTTGGCACGGGGTCTTCTACTCGATCTCTTCGTTCAACAACGCCGGTTTCACGCCCCACTCCGACGGCATCGTTCCCTACGAAACAGACCTCTGGATCCTGGTGCCCCTGATGCTCGGGGTATTCCTGGGCAGCCTTGGCTTTCCCGTAGTGATGGTGCTGCAGCAGAACGGCCTCAACTGGAAGAAGTGGAACCTCCACACCAAGCTCACCATCCAGGTTTCCTTCATTCTGCTCGCCGCCGGCACGGTGCTCTGGGCCATGATGGAGTGGGACAACGTGCGGACCATCGCCAACATGGGCCTCGGCGACAAAATTACGCATTCGCTCTTTGCTTCGGTGATGACGCGCTCGGGCGGCTTCAACCTGGTGGACCAGAACCACATGGAGTCCACCACGATGCTCCTGACCGATGCGCTCATGTTTGCCGGCGGCGGCTCCGCATCCACGGCAGGCGGCATCAAAGTGACCACCATTGCCGTAATGTTCCTCGCCATCATGGCCGAAGCCCGCGGTGACGCCGATGTTAAGGTCTACGGCCGCACCATTCCCCAGGGGACCATGCGCGTGGCCATCTCCGTGATCGTCGCTGGCGCCACGTTGGTATCCGTGGCAGCATTCTTGTTGCTATCCATCAGCGGAGCGTCGCTGGACAGGGTGCTTTTTGAATCCATCTCCGCCTTCGCCACCGTGGGACTCAGCACCAACCTCAGTGCCGAGCTGCCGCCGTCGGGAGTTTATGTCCTGACAGCGCTGATGTTCGCCGGACGCGTCGGCACAGTAACCCTTGCAGCCGGCCTGGCCCTGCGCCAGCGCAGCCAGCTGTTCCACTACCCGGAAGAGAGGCCAATCATTGGCTAACACCACGGGGGCTGCCAACCGCCCCGCACACAATGCCCCAGTGCTGGTCATTGGCCTGGGCCGGTTCGGCTCCGCCACAGCCGAGCAACTGGTGAAGCAAGGCCGCGAAGTCCTGGCCATCGAGCGCGACCGCACGCTGGTCCAAAAGTGGGCTCCAGTGCTGACCCACGTTGTGGAGGCCGACGCCACCAACATCGACGCCCTCCGCCAGCTCGGTGCCCAGGAGTTCAGCTCCGCCGTAGTGGGTGTGGGAACCTCCATTGAATCCTCCGTGCTCATCACCGTGAACCTGGTGGACCTCGGCATCCAGCACCTCTGGGTCAAGGCCATCACTCCCTCGCACGGCAAGATCCTCACCCGCATCGGCGCCAACCACGTGATCTACCCTGAAGCCGACGCCGGCGTGCGCGCTGCCCACCTGGTATCGGGCAGGATGCTGGACTTCATCGAGTTCGACGACGACTACGCAATCGTCAAGATGTACCCGCCCAAGGAAACCGTCGGCTTCACCCTGGAAGAATCCAAGGTCCGTTCCAAGTACGGCGTGACGATTGTCGGTGTGAAAACCCCGGGCGAGGACTTCACCTACGCCCGGCCGGAAACCAAAGTGTCCGGCCACGACATGTTGATCGTGTCCGGACACGTGGACCTGCTGGAGCGCTTCGCCGCGAGGCCGTAGCGCACCTTGGAGTTTTAGCCGGGTTGCTGGGAGATTTATCCGAGTTGCTTGGTGATCTCCGCTGCCCGGGCCGCTGCGGCCCTGGCGCCGTCGGCGATAATCTTGGGGATCCCGCCGTCGTCAAATGCCATGATGGCGCGTTCAGTGGTGCCGTTGGGACTCGTCACGGCAACGCGAAGGGCCCGGGGGTCCGCTCCGGGTTCGGCCAGCATGAAACCTGCACCGGCCACCGTTTCGCGGGCCAGCATCACCGACAGTTCTTCGTCCAAACCAAGCTCAACGCCCGCAGCTGCCATGGCTTCGGCGAGGTAGAACGCGTAGGCCGGGCCTGAACCGCTGATGGCAGACAACGCGTCCACCTGCTCTTCCGGGATCTCCACCACTTTGCCGGCACCGGCCAGCGCCTTCTTGACCTGTTCAAGCTGCTCCGGGGTGCAGTGCGTGCCCGGCGAAACAGAGACGACGCCGCGGCCAAGCCGGGCGGGCGTGTTCGGCATGGTGCGGATCACCGGCTGACCTTCCGGCAGTGCCGCTTCCAGCTGCGCGATGGAAACCGCCGCTGCGACGCTCACCACGACGGTGTCCTTCGACAAGGCAGGGCTGATCTCCCGGGCCAGGTCCAGGATTCCTACAGGCTTGACGCCCAGGATGACCATGCCGGAGCCTTTGGTGGCCAGCTTGTTATTGTCCGGTTCTTCCTCGCCGGCAATCGCCATGACGCCGTAGCGTTGGGCCAGTTCATCGGCGCGTTCCGGCCGGCGAACCGTTGCGACGATGTCGGAAGGGTCTGTGCCCGCAGCGAGCAGACCCCCCATGATTGCCTCGTTCATGGATCCACAGCCAAGGAAAGCGATTCGGTTGCTCATGGCTCCATCATTGCAGCAGACCTCGGACACGGTCGAATGGATTCCGGATTCACAGCTTGTTCCCAAGGTTATTGCAGGCAGCACCCATCCTTGGTCCGTAACTTAGTAGTTACCTCATTGAGGGTGCGAGTGATGAGGCGGGCATGGGGATGTCCGCCAGCAGCACCGGTGGCCGGGCGGGTTTTCCCCCATTTCCCGATTCGGCCGCCGGTGCTTTCGCATTTAACCGGTGCCTTCGCGTTTAACCGGTGCCTTCGCGTTTTCGACGCCGCAGCCATGCTCCAGGCGTTGCAGACGCGCAATGGCCCGGCAGCATCCAAACGCCGCCAGGCCATTGCTGATTCCGCAGAAGCGGTGGGAACCCCGCAGGGCCGGTTCTAGCCGCGCTCCGCGGTCGCCGGAACCGTGAGGTGTTGCCGTGCGAAACGAAGGGTTTCGGCGAGCATTTCCTCCCGCTCCCCCGCCACCTTCGCCTTGCGGGTGGAAATTTCCGCCACCACGACGCCGTCAAAACCGGTCGCTGCCAGGTGCTGCAGGGCATCGGCGCATTGCTGGGTTCCGGTGCCGGGAACCAAATGTTCGTCCTTGCCAGAACCCGAGCCGTCGGTCAGGTGAACGTGCCGGAGTTTGCTCCCCAGGGCCTTGATGGCTTCCAAACTGTTGGCCCCGGCAGTGGCGGCATGCGAGAAGTCCCACGTGACGTCGTCGTAGTCCTGTCCCAGCGGATCCCAGTGCGGCAGGTAGGCCACCGCCTCCCGGCCGCGAACGCGCCACGGATACATGTTCTCCACGGCGATGCGGACCTGGTAGGTCGTCGCTATTTCTCGAACACCTTCAACGAAGTTCTCCGCATAGTTGGACTGCCAACGGAAAGGCGGATGAACCACCACGGTGTCGCAGCCCACTTCAGCGGCCATCTGGCAGGATTTTTCGATCTTGTTCCACGCCGTGCCCCACACCTGCTGGGTCAACAGCAGGGTTGGTGCATGGATGGAGACGATCTCCTGCTTATAACGGTGGCTGAGCTGGATCAGGGCAGCGGGGTCCTGGCTCACGGCGTTGTTGGTGACCATCACCTCGACGCCCTCGTAGCCCAGGTCCTGGGCTACGGCGAAAGCGTCATGGACGCTCAGGGGGTAGACGGAGGCGCTGGACAGCGCCACTGGGATTTGGCGGTCATTCACTTCAGGTTCGACGTCGTTGCTCATCTCAGGAGGCCAGCCCGCCTGCCGCGGGGGCTGGAATGGGGGAAGGGGCAGGGGTATTTACCGGGACCGGAAACTCTTTGACTTCCGGGTGGGAATCTTCAGTGTCGGCTGTTTGGCCGTCTTCCTTGGCCGCTTTCTTCTTTGACTTGTTCTTCTTCCTTTTACCCACATGTGGCGCAGGATCAAGGGCTTCCTCAAAGACCAACTGGTCCAGGCGACGCAGGATCAGCCCTTCCCGCAGGGCCCAGGGACAGATCTCCATCTTGGGGAACTCAAAGAGCTCCAGGGCGGCCTCGGCAACCAACGCACCGGCCAGCAGCTGCCGCGCGCGGGCATCCGAAACTCCCGGCAGATACAGCCGGTCTTCCACCGTCATGGCGGAAATCCGCTGTGCCCACAATCCAAGGTCCGCCGCATGGAGCTCGCGCTTCACATAGGGTCCGGCGGCGCTCGGTGCTGCCCCGGCAATTCGGGCCAGTGAGCGGAAGGTCTTGGACGTTCCGGCGACAAGATTCGCACGGCCAAGTTCGTGGAAGTTGCGGACAACGGGCTTCAGCGTGGATCGGATGTAGCGCCGCAGTTCCTTGACGCTTTTGGCGCTGGGCGGATCGTCGTGGAGCCAGTCCCTCGTCAAGCGGCTGGCACCAAGGGGGACCGATGTGGCGAACTCCGGGAGCTCGTCAGTGCCGTAGGCCATTTCAAAGGAGCCGCCTCCGATGTCCAGGTCCAGGATCGGTCCGGCACCCCAGCCGTACCAACGGCGGACGGCGAAGAACGTCATGGAGGCTTCTTCGCTGCCTGTCAGTTCCTGGAGGGTCACTGTTGTTTCGTGCTTGACCCTTGCCAGGACCTCCGCGCCGTTGGTTGCTTCGCGGATTGCCGAAGTACAGAACGCCAGCAGGTCCTCAGCCTTATGGCTGGCAGCGAACTCCCAGGCCTCGAGCACGAACTCAATCAGCTCATGCTGGCCGGCGTCGTTGATATTCCCGTCACCGTCAAGGTACTGGACCAGCGATAGCGGACGCTTATGGGAGGCGAAAGCCACCGGGCGCGCGCCTGGGTGGGCGTCCACCAGGAGAAGGTGGACGGTATTGGACCCGATGTCGAGAACGCCAAGACGCATTCTGCCATTATTCACCGATTCGAAGCCCGGTAAGCAACTTGGCGGTGACGTTTCGCTGACGGAATGTAACAGGCTCTGCCGTTACTCCGCCTGATCTGCTGCCTCATCCGCACGCCTGAAGTCGCGCCGGATATTCGCAATGCCCTCTGGATCGATTTCGAAGCCGAATTCGCTTCCCGGGTTGATGACCATGCCGAGCTCATCACCGATATTTCCAAGGATGGCCGAACCCATGGTGCCCAGGACGTGCGGCGCGGCTTCGAGGAAGCGGTCGTCAACACGGCTGGGGTGGCTGAAGACAGCCAGCACGGGTTGCCCATCGGCGTTCGAGAGCACCAAAGGCTCAACCGAGGAATCAGGTCCGTCCACGGCTTCGGAGCTGACCAGGTAGACCTCGTTGTTCAGGAAAGCGAGGATGACGTCCACGGGGTTCGCGTCCGGCTGGTCGGCCGAGGCAAGCTTCGCCTCGAGGTCGTTCAAGGGTCCGTTGTCCGGGGAATCCGTCTGTTCAGTCATGGTTCTACTCGACCACGATGACGGCCGGGACGCAATTCGCGATTGCTTCCCGGCCGAGTCGTCGGTTACTTCCTGGCTGCGGCTTTCTTGGCGGGGGCCTTGCGCGTGGTGGTCCGCTTGACCGGACCCTTGGCCCGCTTTTCAGCCAAAAGTTCGACGGCGCGTTCCCGGGTCAGTTCCTCGAGCGAGGTTGAGCGCGGGACAGTAATGTTCGTGACGCCGTCCGTGATGTACGGCCCGAAGCGGCCTTCCTTCACCACGATGTTCTTCTCCGAGACGGGGTCCGGGCCGAACTCGGCCAAGGGCGGGACCGCTGCCCGTGCTCCGCGCTGTTTGGGCTGAGAGTAGATCTCCAGGGCCTGGTCCAGGGTGATCGTGAAGATTTCCTCTTCGGATCCGATGGACCGGGAGTCCGTGCCCTTCTTCAAGTACGGACCAAAACGGCCGTTCTGGACGGTGATGGGGTTGCCTTCAGCGTCCTCGCCGAGGACCCTCGGAAGGCTCATGAGCTGCAGGGCTTCCTCCAGCGTCACACTGTCCACCGTCATGGACTTGAACAGCGAACCGGTACGCGGCTTTGCCTTGACAGGTTTCTTGGGAGGCTTGGGCTTGCCGTTCTTGTAGTACTCCACCGGCTGGTTGGCCAACTGTTCCTCGGTCATTTCCGGGATGATCTCGGTGACGTAGGCACCATAGCGACCGTTCTTTGCCACCACCGTGTGACCGGTGTGCGGGTCGGTCCCCAAAACACGCTCTTCGGGAGCAGCGGTCTCCATCAGCTCTTTGGCTTTTTCGGCCGTCAGCTCGTCGGGAGCGAGTTCCTCCGGGACGTTGGCACGGGCAGACTCGACTACCTCGCCGGTCTTCTCATCCACTGTCGGGATGGAGCTCTCCAGGTAGGGTCCGAACTTGCCAACGCGCAGCGTGATGCCTTCTGCGATCGGCACCGAGTTGATTTCCCGCGCATCAATCTCGCCCAGGTTGTTGACGATGCTGAGCAGGCCAGGATCGGCGTCTTCACCGTAATAGAAGTGCTTGAGCCAGGCGGTACCCGCGGCCTGGCCATTGGCGATCTTGTCCAGGTCGCCTTCCATGTCAGCCGTGAATTCGTAGTCCACGTAGTCCGTGAAGTGCTGCTCCAGCAACCGGATCACCGAGAATGCAATCCAGCTGGGAACCAGGGCCGAGCCCTGTTTCCGGACGTATCCGCGGTCCTGGATGGTGGAAATCGTGGACGCATAGGTGGAGGGCCGGCCAATGCCGCGCTTTTCCAGTTCAGCGGTGAGGGACGCTTCCGTGTACCGCGGGGGCGGGGACGTTTCGTGGCCCACAGCCACAATGTCCGAAGCCGTCAGGGAATCGTCCTTGGCAACGTTCGGCAGGCGTCGGGCTTCATCGGAGTCGTCGTCGCCGCGGCTTTCGTCCTTGCCCTCTTCGTAGGCAGCAAGGAAGCCAGGGAACGTGATGACCGTGCCGGAGGCGGAGAACTCTGCGTCACGTCCATCGGCGGCAACTGCGCCCAGGCGGATCGTGGCAGTGGATCCCTTGGCATCGGCCATCTGCGAAGCGACCGTGCGCTTCCAAATGAGTTCGTACAAACGGAATTCGTCGCCGCTCAGCTGTTTGGCAACCTGGGCGGGCGTACGGAAGGAGTCACCAGCCGGGCGGATGGCTTCGTGGGCTTCCTGGGCGTTGGCCGCCTTGTTTGCGTAGACGCGGCGGCTTTGGGGCACGTACTCGGGTCCGTACAGTTCCGCAGCCTGGCGGCGGGAAGCGGTCAGTGCTTCATCGCTCAGTGCCGAAGAATCGGTACGCATATAGGTGATGTAGCCGTTTTCATACAGTCGCTGCGCGATCTGCATGGTGCTCTTGGAGGAGAAACGGAGCTTGCGGCCGGCCTCCTGCTGCAACGTGGAGGTGGTGAAGGGAGCTGCAGGCCTGCGCGTGTACGGCTTGGTGTCTACGGAACGGACACGGAAATCAGCGTTTTCCAGCCCGGTCGCCAGGGACGTGGCCTGTTCCTCGTTGAGATGGACTACGTTGCTGGAGGTGAGCTGGCCGTTGTCGTTGAAGTCCCGGCCGCTGGCAACCTTGGAACCATCCACGGCGGCAAGCTTGGCCTTGAAGGATCCTGATCCTGCGCCGAATTGACCCGTCAGGTCCCAGTAGGAGGCTGCCCGGAACGCCATGCGTTCGCGTTCACGGTCAACCACCATGCGGGTCACCACGGATTGGACGCGGCCGGCCGAGAGTCCGCGGGCAACCTTGCGCCACAGAACCGGGGAAATTTCGTAACCGTAGAGCCGGTCAAGGATACGGCGGGTTTCCTGCGCGTCGACCAGGGCGGTGTCGACGTCGCGAAGGTTGTCCATGGCCCGGTGGATGGCCTCCTTGGTGATTTCACCAAAGGTCATGCGGTACACGGGGACCTTGGGCTTCAGGACCTCCAGGAGGTGCCACGCGATGGCCTCGCCTTCGCGGTCCCCATCGGTTGCGAGGTAAAGGGCATCAGCATCTTTCAGCTGGGCCTTGAGCTCGGCAACCTTTTTCTTCTTGTCCGGGGACACCACGTAGTACGGCTTGAAGTCGTTTTCGATGTCCACCGCAAACTTGCCCAGCGAAGTCTTCTTCAGTTCTGCAGGGAGGTCGGACGGCTGGGGAAGATCCCGGATATGGCCGATGGAAGCCTCGACGATGAAGCCCTCGCCCAGGTACTTGGCGATGGTCTTGCTCTTGGCCGGAGACTCCACGATCACGAGTTTCTTGCCGGTTTTTGCCTTGCTGGGCACGGTGCTCCTACAGAAAAAATGTGTAATTGGGCTGCTGCCCATATTGGCCTAGTTCACCATAGTTTGCAGAATCCTGCGTTTTGGCCAGGGAAACCAGGCGGTCCTTCGGGGACCTGGGATGGTGCTATTGGCCCGGCGCCACGCGGTCGTCCGGGATCATCGACCACAGGGTTGCCATCCGTTGTGCGCCCTCGGGAATCCGGGTGGGATCCTCAAGTTCGTACTCCCGCACAACCTCCCGGATTCTGTCCGCAAGCTCCTTCCTCTGCGGGTTGGTCAGGTACAGCAGGTTGCTTGAGAGGACCACTGCTGCGGGCTCCTCCCCCGTATCCCCCCGTTGCCGCCGCTCACCACGGGCTTTGGCAAATGCGGAAGCCCTGCGGCGGAAAGCGTCCAGTTCCAGGTCCACCACAGCGATCTCCGGGCTGGCGACGCTGCCCCCGGAAATCGTGAAGTCCGTCCCGGCCGCTTTCCAACGCCTTTCACGGGCGTCTCCCGAGTTCTCCGCGGGCGCCACGATTCCCCACTTCTGGAGAGCCCGGAGGTGGTAGCTCATGGCGCTCGGGGTGAGCCCCGTCCTGGCAGCCAGTTCGGTGGCCGTGTGGCTTACCTGGGTGGCATAGAGCTCGGAGATGACCTCAATGCGGGCGGCATGCGCAAGAGCGCGGATAGCCTTGGGATCGGTAATCTCAACCGTCTTCTCGGCCCGCTTCCGCCGCGGGGCATCTCCCGACGTTTGGGATGTCTCGTTGTTCGCAATCACTTCATCAGTGTAGTCAGGGTCACTATCCGGGGGACCGGTCTTCCGCGGGCGCGGCACGCCTGGGCCATTCATGAGCCGTACCGCTCCGGATCGGGGAGCAGAAAACCATCGAGGACAAGGTTGGTGACCTCGCTGAACAATCCCTCACGGAAAGCATCCTCGTCGAAGGTGTCGTCACCGCCGAGCAATGCCACCAATGCAGAAACGATCTGCCTGACAGACAGCTGCCCATCGCAGGCTGAAACGAAGCCGGCCAGTTCGGTGCTCAGCAGGTTGGTACGTCGCAGACCGGCACCTTGACGCAGGAGAATGACACCCGGATGGGCCGCTCCGGGCCGCTGGTGGCGTTCCTCGGTAACGTCTTCGGCCACGATGAGATGCGCCTCCGGGATCGGGTGCGCAGACACCCAGTCTGCCCTCCCTACCGCGGCACCCAGATGCGGCCCGATCGGCTGCTCTATGGGGTACGTGATTTCCTCGAAACGGTTGATCACCGCACTGTGCCCCTCCTCGGGGCGACGCAGGAGGATCATGCCAAAACCAATACCCTCTACTTTCCTGGAGGCGAAGTCACTGAGGTAGGCGGCGTAGGCGTCCTTGTAATGCCCGCCTTCACGGTTCTGCGAAGCATCCTGCAACCAGGTTTCCGCGTATTGTTCAGGGCCAACTTGCTCGCGCTGGATAAACCACACGTCCAAGCCTGAATCCTTCAGCCACGCCTTGGGACGGTCTTTCCAGCCGGCCCCGGCAGCAATTTCCCAGTTTCCCAGCATCTGCGCAGTCCCGCCCGGTTCCAGGACAGAGCCGAGGGACTGCACGAGTGAGGCCACGATCCCGTCACCCGGTAATCCGCCATCCCTGTAGGTGAACTGCTCGGCCGACGATTCCCCGCCGGTGCGGGGCGTAATGACGAACGGTGGATTGGACACCACCAAACCAAACAATTCCCCCGATACCGGCTCCAGCAGCGAGCCCAGCCGCAAGCTCACCCGGGTTTCCAGGTTGTTTGGGTCCAGGTCCAGCTCGGCGGCGTTGAGCAGGAGGTTGAAGCGGGTGAACGCGAGGGCGCGGGCGGAAATGTCCGTAGCGGTGACATGTTCGCAGTGGTGCAGGAGATGGAAGGTCTGGATTCCGCAGCCTGTTCCCAGATCCAGTGCGCGCCCGGTGTGCTGCCGGGACGTTGTCCGGACAAGGGTTGTGGAGGCCTGGCCAATCCCCAAGACGTGATCGTGCCTCAAGACTCCTGGCTGCTGATGGGCAGCGAGGTCGCTGGCCACCCAGAGTTCCGCCCCTCCAGTGCCATCGGCGTTGGCATCCCAGCCATAAGGCCGAAGGTCCACCTTGGCCCTGACCAGACCGGATTCAACAGTGACCAATCCCAGAATTTCCAGCCCACGGGACCGAATTCCCGGCAGGGCGGCATCAACATCAGCGGCGGTCTGCGGAACCGCCAAAAGCCATAGGCGGACAATGACGGCCAGCGCGCGGACCTCCGGGTCCTCGGACAGCACCTGACGTTCACTGGCCAACAGGGCTGGAACGAGCTGGTCCCGGGACAGAGCTTCGGAGGCGGATCCGCCGAGGAGAACTGCAACGCCGTCAACGGTGTAGGAGACAGCGCGAAGGTCCGAGGCCAGGGCCAGGAGAAGGTCCGGCCGGTCGCTGCGGGGAGCATCATCAGTATTGCCGGCGGTAAACAAGGAAGCTGTGTCAGTCACCTTGCCAGTGTAGGTGCGGCACAGCTGCACTATGGTTCGTAGTTCGCGCTATGTGGACAAAGCTTGCCTCCTGAACCCGGTAGCGTTGGATCCATGCTCACTTTCTCCACCGCAAGGCGCCTTGCCGGCCTTGTTTCCATCACTGCCGCTGCGCTGCTGGGGGTTTCCGCCTGCCAGGCTCCGGTTAATATCCAGGACGCCGACGTCCCTGCGTGGAAGGAGAAGGTCCTCCCCGCAGCCAGCACCGCTGTGTTGGAGGATTCGGGCAAGATCCTCAACCGGGATCCGCTGGTTAAGGAGTCAGCCGGGGTTCCAGCCGGAAATTACACGCTGACCATGGCATGCGATGGCGGCGGCAAGGCCTACTTCGCAGTCTCGTCCGGCGGAAAGAAGATCACCGACGCCGCAGCAGCCTGCAACGCCAGCCTCGATGTGGTGAAGATCAAGGTACCTGGAAACGGTCCTGTCAGCATCTCCACCAGCAGTGTTGACGCCCCTCTGATCTTTGCTTACCACCTGGTGCCGGCAGGCAGCTAGGACGCCGCCACAACCACCTCGCGGTGGCCTTCAGCCGGAGGCCGCACGGGCGTAAAGTCAGCTCATGGGCAGCAGGGCAGCTCCCTCCGGAACGGCACAGCGGCTGGCAAGGGCCGCCGTCGGACTGCTTGTGCTCTGCGGAAGCGTGAGCGCTTGCGAATATACGTACGAGGACGGCAGCAAGGCCGCGACCAGTGCTGCCCCAAGCCCGACCAACGTGGTTCTGCCACCGGATCCAGCATTGGAATCCACGGTGACCGGCAAGGCGCTGGACGAGTGGGCCACCGCTGCTTTGCCCGAATCCCAGGGGCGGTCGTTCTATTCAAGCAGCGGCTCCCTGACTGCCGGTGAGTCACGGACCGAGCAAACTGTCCAGCTGCCGGGCGGCACCTATGCGGTTACCTTGGCCTGCCGCGGCACACGGCGGGTATCGTTTGCGGTCAAGCTGGGAGAGGCCGATCTTGTCGACCTCACGCTGGGGTGCGCCAACGCCCGGGTCAGCGTGGTCCAGCTCGAAAAGGACGCTGTGCTGTCAATTACGGTGGGCGCAGGGGCGAACGCGAACTTCGCCTATCGGGTGAGCAGGCTGTGAGCTTCCACTCAGGCAGCGTCGCAGCCACCGGGGCAGCGAAGCGTTTCCGGGCTTGAAGCACATTCGGCACAGTACAAGGTGAGCGTGCGGCAACTGGGGTTGGAGCAGTTCTCGAATTTATTGGTAGGCGAGGCGCACCTCACGCACTCGCCGATGGTCTTGGCTTCCTCGCTGAATTCGACGTGCATGCGCTTGTCGAACACGTAGAGGGAGCCTTCCCACAGGCCTTGGTCCTTGAACGTTTCGCCGTAACGGACGATCCCGCCGTCCAGCTGGTAAACCTCTTTGAACCCTCTGTTGACCATCAGGCTGGAGAGCACTTCACAACGGATTCCCCCAGTGCAGTAGGTAACTACAGGCTTGTCCTTGAGGTCGTCATACTTGCCCGAATCGAGTTCCTTGATGAAGTCGTGGGTGGTGTCCACGTCCGGAACGATCGCGTCCTTGAACTTACCGATCCGGGCTTCGAAAGCGTTGCGGCCGTCGAAGAACACGACGTCGTCGCCCCCGGCCTTTTTCGCATCCACCAAGGCGTGAAGTTCCTCGGGCTGCAGGTGCTTGCCGCCGCCCACAACTCCGTTCTCATCAACCTTCAACTCACCCGGCGCGCCGAACGAAACGATTTCGTCGCGGACCTTGACGCTGAGCCGCGGGAAATCCGCAGCGCTGCCTTCCGACCATTTGAAGTCGATCCCGTGAAATCCCTTGTACTCCCGGGTGGTCTTGACGTACTGCTTCATGTTGTTCAGTTCGCCGCCCACGGTGGCGTTGATGCCGTCCTTGGAAATGAGGATCCTGCCGGTGAGGCCCAGCTTTTCGCAGAGGGCGCGCTGCCACAGACGCACGGCGTCCGGGTCGGCGATCGGAGTAAAGCCATAGAAGAGCACAATTCGGTTCAAAGCCACTTTTAAAGGGTACTTGGTGCAGTAAAATCCGGATGCGCCCGGGGCGCACGTCACAATTCAATAAGCAACGATCCTTCTGCTGACCTCGGACTGTTCCTTCAGGGGGCGCTGGCATACTCTCTCTACATGAGTCCAGACGCCTTGGTTGAAGACATTGCTCACCTCTTGGAAGTCTGGGTGGCCGGTTGGTCCGGCTGCCGGGGCTATGAGTCACGCCAAGAGGGACGCTTCCCTGCCGCGCTTCGCGCCGACAAGACAGGTGACTGGGAGTATTTTGCCCACGATCCCTCTGACGAAGAGTTCGCTGTCCTGGCGGGTAAAACCGGAGAAGCCCCCACCCGGATCCTGACGGTGCTCACCAACGACGTCCAACGGTACAAGTATCTGGCTGAGAAGCACGGCCTGAAAGTGACCTCCGCTTCCCAAACCATGATGATCGTTGACATGGAAACGCAGGACGCCGAGGATCCATGGCTTCCTGACGATGACCTTGAACTCGCCACGTCCGAATCCAACGGAGTCCATTACGCAGTGGTGCACGCCGGAGAAGAAGTGGCCGCCAGCGGCAGGGTGTATGTGGTGAACGGCACCGCCGTGTTCGACAAGATCGTCACCGAACCCCGGTTCCAACGCCGCGGACTGGGCAGCTTCATCATGAAGGCACTCGCCGCCCAGGCCTTCTCCCATGACGTCGAAAACGGTCTCCTCCTGGCATCCCTGGATGGCCAGAAGCTGTACTCGCACCTTGGCTGGGACGTCGTGTGCCATGTGCTCATGATGTCGGCCAGCGGGGCGGATGGCTCGGATCTCTCCGGCGCCTGAAGTTTGCCGCTTTGCGGCCAGGTTCGACGGCGGCTTCCCCGGTGGGCCGCCGTCAGCGTCTCCGCAGAGTGACAGAATGATTCGGTGGCTGCACCGAATTCGCTGATCTCCTTGCTGGGCCGGACCCCCGACCCTGAGCAGCTTCGCCATGTCCACACGATTCCCGCGCGGAAGGCCGTCAACGAGCCTTGGCCGGGCTGGCTGCATCCGGATGTTGTGGCCGCCTACGGAACCTTGGGAATCCAGGAGCCGTACCGGCACCAGATCCAGGCCGCTGACATCGCCCATGGCGGTCAGCACGTGGTCATCGCCACGGGAACCGCTTCCGGTAAGTCGCTGGCGTATCAGCTGCCGGCTTTGGATGCCATACACCGTTCCGAATTGCAGGTTCTGGCCGATCCCGGAAAGATCCACGACGACGGCGCCGTTACGCTCTACCTCTCCCCCACCAAGGCGCTGGCCGCTGACCAGCTCGCCGCGATCCGCGCGTTGAAGTTGCCCACCGTCCGGGCCGAAACATACGACGGCGACACTGACGTCTCGTCCCGTCGATGGATCAGGGACCACGCCAACTTCATCCTGGCCAACCCGGACATGCTGCACTTCGGGATCCTGCCCAACCACACGTGGTGGGCAAGGTTTTTCCGAAGGCTGCGCTACGTGATCGTGGACGAAGCACACAGCTACCGTGGAGTCTTTGGCTCGCATGTCGCGAATCTCATGAGGCGTCTTCGCCGGATCTGCGCCTACTACGGCGCAGGGACCTCTTTCCCCGAACCCGTATTCATCGCGGCCTCGGCCACCGCATCGGATCCCGCCGTCTCCTTTGGAAGGCTTATTGGCGCTCCTGTGCGGGAAGTGTCCGAGGATTGCTCCCCGCACGGATCCACCACGGTGGCGTTCTGGGAACCTGCGCTGACCGATGTCAAAGGTGAGAACGGGGCCAAACAGCGGCGGACGGCAGTCGCAGAAACGGCCGACATCCTGGCGAACCTGGTTTCGTCCCGGGTCCGCACCATCGCGTTCATCAAGTCCCGGCGTGGAGCAGAGTCCATAGCGTCCATCACGAAGAGGCTTCTGGACGAGGTGGATCCCAGCCTCCCGGGGCGGGTGGCGGCGTACAGATCCGGCTACCTGCCCGAAGAACGGCGGGCCCTGGAGCAGGCGCTGAGGTCCGGTCAGCTGCTGGGGGTCTCCAGCACGTCTGCGCTCGAACTCGGCATCGATATCTCGGGACTGGACGCGGTGCTGGTTGCGGGGTGGCCTGGTACCCGCGCCTCCCTCTTCCAACAAATCGGCCGGGCGGGGCGGGCAGGGCAGGACGCGATCGCTGCTTTTGTGGCCAGCGACGACCCCCTGGACACCTACTTGGTGAATCACCCCGAGGCCATCTTTGACGTCTCGGTGGAGGCAACGGTCTTCGATCCTGGCAACCCCTATGTCCTGGGCCCGCACCTTTGCGCGGCTGCTGCCGAGTTGCCCATCGGCCCGGCTGAACTCGATCTTTTTGGCCCCACAGCCGAGGGTCTCCTCAATCGCTTGGTGGCCCAAGGGTATCTGCGCAAGAGGCCGGCGGGATGGTTCTGGACGCATCCCGAAAGCGCAGCCGGGATGGTGAACCTGCGGGCCGACGGCGGTGGGCCTGTGAGCATCGTGGATGCCGAGACCGGATCCCTGCTGGGAACCATGGACTCGCCGCAAACCCACTACCAGGCCCACACGGGGGCCATCTACGTCCACCAGGGCGACAGTTATCTGGTGGAGGATCTCAATGAGACCGACCACTGCGTCATGGTGCGCCGCGTGAATCCCGATTTCTACACTACGGCGCGGGATGTGACGCAGATCGAGGTTCTGGAAACCACACGAACCGTTCAATGGGGAGACGTCACAGTGCACTTCGGCGACGTCAAAGTAACCACCCAAGTGGTCTCCTTCCAACGCAAGGCTTTGATTTCAAATGAGATCCTCGGCGAGGAACCACTGGACCTCGGAGCCCGGGATCTCTTTACCAAGGCCGTCTGGTTCGTGGTGGACAATCGTTCGCTGCATGGCGCCGGGCTGGTGGAATCGGAGTTCCCCGGTGCGCTCCATGCCGCAGAGCACGCAGCCATCGGTCTTCTGCCCTTGGTTGCATCAAGCGACCGCTGGGACATCGGCGGCGTTTCCACTGCCCTGCACGCCGATACCGGGGTGCCTACGATTTTTGTCTACGACGGGCATCCCGGAGGCGCCGGATTCGCGGAGCGGGGGTTCGAAAAAGCCAAGACCTGGTTGACCGCCACGCGCGACGCCATTAAGGCCTGTGAATGTGAGGCCGGCTGCCCGTCCTGCGTCCAGTCCCCAAAATGCGGCAACAAGAACAATCCCCTGGACAAGGCAGCCGCCATCACGCTCCTCGGCGTCTTGTTGAAGGACGCCGCCTAAGCAGCCGCTATGGAGGTGGCCCCGCTCTCGCATGGCCCGTGGCGACTCCCACGTTGAATGGATAGGGCAATTCCGTAACCACCTCCACTATTTCTCCGCCCGTTACCACGCAGGATGTCAGGGTTGCGTTGTGCTGTCCCACGACGCTCGCAGCCACTTCACATGGCTCTCCCGATGTCAGGCCGCGGGCGGCATCGGCTCCCGCGAGGGCCGCAAGGTCGGCAGCAGAGGCCGCGCGGGACGCCAAGACCCCCGCCTGCGCCAAAAGGAGCAGACCGAGCAGGAGGGCCATCACCACAGCACCCAAGGCAAGCGCAAGCATCGTCCCCGATCCACGCTCGGAACCGACACTGATGGCTCGGGTCCTCACGGAGTTGCCGTCTCTGCGCGAGCGGCCGCAGAAGCTGTCAGACGCCATGGGATCAATGAACCCAAGGCGCCCCCTACCGGTGAGGAAGCAGTGACCGTCAGCCACCCGCCGTCCTCTGTCACCGACGACGTGACGCCTTCTCCCGCAAGCCGCCTGACAGCACCTTCCACCGAGCCAATGGACTCGTCCCGCGCCGCAGCCCGGGCCCCGGCCCTCACTGCCTCCTCCAGCCGCAATTGCGTCAGGCCGGCAGCGCCGCCTGCCAACAGGAAAGCCAGCAGCAGCACCACGGCCGGCAAGGCAACAGCGAACTCGGCAGTGACCGCGCCGTGCTCCCGCACTGCTGCGACCAGTCTCCTGCGGGCAGGCAGCACCTCCGTCATGGCAAGGACAAAGCCGTGCGGATAACGTTGAGCAGGAAGCCCCGTACTTCCTCGCTGCGGAGGATGACCACGAGCAATCCGGCCAACCCAACCGCGGCCAGGGTGGTGATCGCGTATTCGGCAGTAGCCATGCCCGTTTCCGAGCCCATGCGCCGTTTGCCGGGACCGGTCCGTGGCCGGTTGTTGGACCGGCGACCTTGCCCGGTTCGCAACGGAACGGACTGCACCCCAGGTTCGGGGTCCCGGAGCGCCAGAACCGCGTGGCTTGGTTCTTCCGTACGGGCGGACAGGGACGGGGCAACCGGGCCGATGAGCGCGGCGACGGGCGGACTGACAGTTGTTTTCACGGTGTGTTCCTTTCAGGGGACGCCAGCATCCACTGGCTGCTTCGACTCTTCCGCAGGCCCGTTGGGCGCCGGAAGAATGGGATTCCTGCAAGTGGAAAACCCCTCCGAATCGACTGACTGTGGAGGAACAGTGCTGGTCGGAGCGGGGCTGAGGGACGGTGAAACATTCGGTCATGCCGCGGGAAGCATGGCGATAAGTACGGGCACGATGCCCAGGCAGATAAAGGCCGGAAGCGAACAAAGCCCCAAGGGCACCACGAGTTTCACGCCCAAAGCCGCAGCCCGTTTCTCTGCAGCCCGAAAGCGCCCGCGCCGTTCCCTGGCAGCCTGCGCGTAGAGGATCGACGCTGACGGAGCCCCGGTAAGAGCGGCGAAGGCCAGCGCATCCCTGAGGCGCCGAACTTCGGGGGCGTGCCCTGCCGGCGTTTGCCAGGCAGTGTCCCAATCCGCGCCAATGGCCAGCGCTGCAACGACTGGTCGCAAGGACTGACCGATGGGAGGCGACGCCGCTCTGGCGAGGAGTTCCAAGGCCCTCCCTATCCCGGACCCGGCGTCCAGCATGGAAGCCATGAGCTCAAGCATCATGGCGGTATCGCGAAGGCCGTCCTTTCCGGAGCCAATATTGCCCGGAGCCTCGCCGGCCTTCAATGCGCCGGACAAAGTCGCCCTTCCGGAGACAGTCGATGCGCCGGTCCCCTCCGCAAGCAGCCAGCGGGGGGTGTGAGGGGGCGGAAATAAAACGAATGCTGCGAGTGCCAGTACACCCATCATCAAGAGGACCCAGGCTTCGGGCATCAGCTTCCTCCCGCTGCGGCTGCGACCAATTTCGAAGACCACATGCGTCCGGCTGCTGTGAGCACGAGTCCGGCCACGAAGGTGGCCACGCCCCAGGGGTTGCCCAGCAGGATACCGAGCGGGTCCACGCCCAGGGCCATGCCGAGCCCCAGTCCCAGCAACGGGAGCCACGACAGGAGCCGGACGGTGGCCTTGGGCCCTGCGAGTGCTGTCTGGCGTGCCGCCTCGGCATCTTCCTCGGCTTCCAGTTGCGCCGCGAAGCGGGCCAGGAGGTCCGCCAGGGGGCATCCGCTGCTTTCGGCAACATCCAGGCACGCGGCCAGTTCCATCCACACCCTGCGCTCGGAGCTTCGGCGAGGTGGGTAAATGTGTGCTGCAGTTCCACGGATCGCTGCAGCAGGAGAATTTCCGACGCTGGAGGCGGCCCGGGCCGCTGCCAGGACTTTCAGCGACGCACTGGAAAGCGAGGCCTTGCCGTCTCCGGCACCAGTGGCTGAGGCGGGTTTACCCGATGATCCGGCGGCATGGACAAGCCACAGTTCTTCCCACAGCCGCGACGTTCCGCGGCCACCCCGCAGCAATGCTGCCAACTGCTGGACCAGGACGACCAAGGACAGGGGTTCGGGAGTTCGATGGCGTCGTAATCGCAGGGCCGGAAACTGGTGTGGAGACGCGGCGCCCGGCTGCTCCTGTCGGCCAAGGCTTCTTGCCAGGCGGCGACGATCAGCCTGGTTGCCCCGGAGCTGCAGCCACGCAGCCGAGGCCAGGACCAGGATGAAGACGCTGCTCATGCCTGTTGTTTCAGGGCGAGGCGCCCCGAGAGCTCGGGCCAAGCCGGTCCGTGCAATATTTCGCTTGGACCCAGGCTGAGTGCGGACACCACCTCCGGTCCTTTGGCTGTTTGGGTCATTATTCCAATGGAAGCAACCCTGCGCCCGGACTGGTTCCTGGCGACGTGAATGATGACGTCAAGTGCCGAGGCAACCTGCAACTGGACGGCTTCGGCGTTCAACCCCGCGAGCGCGCCGAGGGCAACAAGGCGCGCGGGCACCGCTTCGGCTGTGTTGGCGTGGATCGTGCCACCTCCGCCGGTATGTCCAGTGTTCAGTGCCGTCAGCAGTTCACGGACCTCAGCGCCCCGGCATTCACCGACGATCAACCGGTCAGGCCGCATGCGGAGCGCCTGGCGGACCAGTTCGCCCAGGTCCAAAGAGCCTCCACCCTCAAGGTTTCCGTGGCGTGATTCAAGGCTGACAACGTGGGGGTGGACCGGGTTGAGCTCGGCGGCGTCCTCAATCAGAACCAAACGTTCGCCCGGCTCGCTGAGGCCCAGCATGGTGGACAGGAGGGTGGTCTTCCCTGATCCCGTGGCGCCGCTGATGAGGAAGCTCAGCCTCTGCTCGACGATGGCCCGGAGAACTGCCTCGACCATCTCGCAAAACATGCCGCCTGCCCGTAGCTCCGACAGTGTGAAGACTTCTTCGCGACGAATCCGAATGGACAGGAGGGTTCCGGAGGTGGAGATCGGAGACAGCACTGCGTGTACCCGGTAGCCGCCCTTGAGCCGCACGTCCACGCACGGGGAGCCATCATCCAGGCGGCGTCCGCCAGCGGCAACCAGCCGGGAGGCGAGCGATCTGACCTGGTGCTCGGCGTCAAAGCGGAGTGAACTGCGTTCCAGGCCCCGACCACGGTCGAACCAGACCGAATCCGGTGCATTGACGAAGATATCCGTGACAGCCGGATTCTGGGCGAGCTGCTGCAAAGGTCCGAGCCCGTTCAGTTCGGCGTTGATCGAATACGCGGCTTCCAAAGCGCCCGCAGTACCCAACAACCTGCCGCTCGCCTGCACGGCTGCTGCCACCGATGACGGGGTGACTGGTCCGTTGTTGGCAAGTACCGACTCGCGAACCGTTTCAAGCAGACCAGAGTCCAGTTTCGGGTTCTGCCGGCGGCGTGGTCCGTCGGCGAAACGGTTCATTTGAGGGCTCCCTTCAGTTCCAGCACCTCGTCTGTGAAGCGACTGATGCTCTTGCGCCTGCCCATTTCAAGCAAGCGGCCCATTTCCGTGCCTGCGGCGACTCCCCGTATTTCGGGAACGACGCCGAGCAGCGGGAGCCCGAGCGATTCGGCGATGAATGAGGGGTCCACGGGCAATGCATTGTTCCCTCTCACGATCAGTCCGGTCTCCACTGGGGGCAGTTCATTCAGGATCCGGGCAGATGCGACTGCTGATCTGAGGTGCGCGGTGGTCAGAAGCAATAGTTTGTCGCAGTCCCATGCGAGCCTCCCCACGCCCTCGCCACTGCGTCCCAGGTCAACGATGATGAGTTCGAAGCCCCGGCGCGCAGCATCCATGACGGCGGCAACGGCGCCGGCATCCGGGCTTTTTACCGCTTCCCGTGTACCGGGCCAGGACAAGTACGTGAATCCACCGGCAGCAGGCAAGGAATCCCGGAATTGGGCTGGATCAATGCTTCCCCGGCTTTCCTGGAAGTCCGGCCAGCGAAGACCGGGGACTGACCCATCAGTGAGGGCAAGCTCCAGCCCACCTCCCCAGGGATCCCCGTCGACAAGTAGGGTACTGACGCCTTCCGAAGCTGCGGCCTGGGCCAGCCAGACGGCTGTTGTTGACGCACCGGCGCCGCCACAACCACCGACGATCCCTGTCACTGTGCCCCCGGGGTCGGGCGAGCCGGACATGCTCAGGTGCTCAGCCAGCCAGGCAGCGGCTTCCGGAAGAACTGCCACCCGCTCCGCCCCCAGCGCTGCAGCCAACCGCCAGAGCCCGTCCCCTTCACCGGCCCTGCCCAACAGTACTGAGGGCGCCCGCCGCCGTGGTGGCAGCTCACGGACATCACTGCCCACCAGGACAACGTCCGCGCTGTCCCATCCGTGGACGGCTTCCGTTACGCTGGCGGCGGTTCGAAGCGTTCCACCCGCCGCGGCCACAACCCGTTTTGCTTCCTCCTGGAGGTACGGGTCCCCCGAAACGAGGAGTACCCCGGAGGCATCCCGGGGTAGCCAATGGCGGTCTGCATCCCCTTCGGGGGCTTGGCTCAAGGATTGCCGGTGCCGACGATTTCGTTTGCTCATGGAACCACAGTGGCCGTATCCCGGAATCCGGATAAGGAGCAGCTGCCCCTATGTGCAAAAGCCCGCTCCCGGGATGCGCCAACAAGGGATGTGGAGGACAAGTCACCTGCAACAAGGCGCTTGTACGCCGGGAGCACAAGCAACAAGGCAGAATGGAACGCATGTATTTGCTGCTGGCCGCCCACCCGGATGGCGCAGCCATACAGCGGATCTCTCCCACCGGGAAAGGCACTGCCGACGCCCGCGTCCTCACGCGCGGTGAGCTGCCCGGCGTCGTCCGTGGATTCGAAGCCCAGCGGCCCCGCTGGGTGTGGCAACGCGCGCAGGACTGGTACCCGGAACTGCTGGCCCAAGGGGTCGAGCTGGAGCGGTGCCATGACCTGGCGCTGTGCGGTGCGATCCTGGCCCACTCCGAGTTCACCGCCCATACGGACTATGCGAAGAATGCGGTCAAGCTAACCCAGGACGACGACGCCCCTCCCCGCGTCCTCCAGCCGCCACCGCCGCCCGCGGACCAAGGCGCCCTCTTCGAGGACCTCTCCCAGTCGGCTCCCGGAGCGGGCCTGGCCGAACTGAAGGCGGAGTTCGCGGCCCAGCAGCAAGCGGTGGCCCACTTGGCCACGGACAACCAGCTCAGGCAACGGCTGCAGTTGCTGCTGGCAGCGGAATCAGCGTGCGCGATCATTGCCGTCGAGATGCAGCACGCCGGGGTCCCCTGGCGTGAGGAGTTGCATCAGCAGATCCTGGCCGATGTGCTCGGGCCCCGACCTGCGCCCGGGCACCGGCCCCCGGCTTTGGAGGCCCTCTGCGCTGAGCTGAGGACAATGCTCAATTCCCCCAGCCTGAACCCTGACTCCCCGCAGGATCTCATGCGGGCGCTCCACCGCAACGGCATCGAGGTCAAGAGCACGCGGCAGTGGGAACTCCAGGAGTCCAAACACCCGGCCATCCAGCCACTGCTCGCCTACAAAAAGCTTTCCCGTCTGCACACCGCCAACGGATGGGCCTGGTTGGATGCGTGGGTGCGTGATGGGCGGTTCCATCCCGAGTACGTGGTGGGTGGCGTGGTGTCCGGCCGTTGGGCTTCGCGTGGCGGAGGCGCTCTGCAGATTCCCCGCAATATCCGGGCAGCAGTCCACGCTGACCCGGGACACAAGCTGATAGTGGCTGATGCCTCACAGTTGGAGCCCCGGGTTCTGGTGGCCCTGGCCCAGGACACGAAAATGGCTGAGGCCGCCCGCGACAAGGACCTCTACGCCGGCATCGCAGCCCAAGGCTTCGGTGGCGACCGTGCGAAGGCGAAGATTGCCCTGCTGGGAGCGATCTACGGTGCCACAACTGGCGAATCGGGAAGGCTCATGCCACAACTTGCGCGGACGTATCCCCGCGCGGTGGGCTTCGTGGAACAGGCGGCCCGGGAAGGCGAAGCCGGCAGGACTGTGACCACGCGGCTGGGCCGGAGCAGCCCGCCGCCGTCGGCCGGCTGGCTGCGGAGCCAGCAATCGACCACCGCCGAGGAACAACGCCGGGCGGACAATTTGGCCCGTTCGCGCGGCCGCTTCACCCGCAACTTTGTCGTCCAGGGTTCCGCAGCTGAGTGGGCGGCCTGCTGGCTGGCCGAATTACGACGCCGGTTGCGGGCTTTGCGCGCGGAAGGGTCGCCGTCCGGGGAACTCGTCTTCTTCCTGCACGACGAGGTGATGGTCCACGCCCCCGATGCTGCCGTGGACGCATGCATCCGCGCCATAGAAGAGTCCGCTGCCGCCGCGAAAGAGCTCATGTTCGGCCGGATCCCGGTGGAGTTTCCGGTGAGCGTCGCCGTCGTCGAATCCTATGACAAGGCGAAATAGCCGCACATTAGCGGCAACATTGAAGACTCTCCAGTCATATCTCGCCGTATGAGGCGCGATGACAGAGGGATGACGGATGACTTTGCTTCGCCACGGCTTCCCGCTACTTTCGCTATGTGGACACGTTCCACGCGGCATGCAGGGCAGCATCACAAGGGGGAAAATCATGGCAGGCAGGTTTGAAATTCTCAAGGAAAACGATCGGGCATACCGGTTCCGTCTCACAGCAGCCGATGGGACCGTGGTGGCGGAATCGCCAACGTTCCCGCATCTTGACGGCGTTGTGGCCGGCATCAAGGCCGTGCGGGAGAATGCCGCCACTGGCTTGATCGTGGACCGTTCGACGCCGGCACGCAAGGCCGCCTGAACGGCTGCACCGGCGGCGGTGTCAGAGGTCGATGTCGTGAAGCCTGGCTCTGTCCCAGGGGACAGTCCAACCCAGTTCGTCGAAGAGGCCGCTGAGGACCATGCCGGTAAAGCCCCACACCAGTACGCCGTTGATGGTGAAGCCCGGGCTTGTGTAGGTCCGGCCGAAACGGGAAATCGTGGCAGTGACCCGGTTGGCAGGGTCCAGCAAGTCCCGGACCGGGACCCTGAAGACCTGCGCTGATTCGGCGTAATCCACTACACGGACAGGCGATGGGGCATCCCACCACGCCAACACCGGGGTGACCCGGAAGTTGCTGCGGATGAGCCCAAGTTCCGGAATGACTCCAAGCACGCGGACACCGCCGGCATCCAACCCTGTTTCTTCCACTGCTTCGCGCAGGGCGGCTGCCACCACGGATTCGTCTTCGGGGTCCACGCTGCCGCCCGGAAAGGCCACCTGCCCTGGATGGTCGTCCAGGGTGTGTGCCCGCTCGAGCAGCAGGACGTCCAGATCTGCGGGCGCGATCTGTTGACCGGATTCGGCGGGAATGTCATCCAGCACACCAAAAAGCATGAGGACGGCAGCTGCGCGGTTGGTCTCGGTGGTGACCGGGAGCAGCTCCCAGAGGGCGGAGTGCTGCTGCTGACCCGCCTCGAAACGGGACACCAGGGCGGTCAGTTCCTCCAGCGCGGTCACCCGGGCCTCCTTTGCGATTCCATGCGGATCTCCGCGGCACGGTCTGTCTCGGCCAGCAGTTTTGCCAGCAATTCCTCGTTGCCCGGGGCCAACTCATACTTCAGGAATTTTGCGGCCTTGACGGGGTCCGTCTCGCCTTCCCCGTAGCTGGGACACAGGCTTGCCACCGGGCAGGCACCACAGGCCGGCTTCCGTGAGTGGCAAACCCGCCGTCCGTGGAAAACCACACGGTGCGACAGCATGGTCCAGTCCCGGGGCTCAAACAATTCGGCAACGTCAAATTCGATCTTGACGGGGTCATCCGAGTCCGTCCAGCCGAACCTGCGGGCCAGGCGTCCAAAGTGGGTATCAACGGTGATTCCGGGAATGCCGAACGCATTTCCGAGCACCACGTTGGCGGTTTTGCGTCCGACACCCGGAAGCGTTACCAGGTCCTCAAGCCTCCCGGGGACCTCGCCGTCGTACTCATCAACAAGCCGCGTGCTCAGCGCCAGGACATTACGGGCTTTGGCCCTGAAGAAGCCGGTCGGCTGGAGGATCACCTCCAGTTCGGCGGGCTCGGCTTCGGCCATGGCCCGGGCATCGGGGTAGCGGGCGAACAGGATTTTGGTGACCTGGTTGACCAGGACGTCCGTGGTTTGGGCGGAAAGGACCGTGGCCACCACCAGCTCGAAGGGATTCCTGAAGTCCAGCTCCGCATGCGCGTAGGGATACTTCTCAGCGAGGACCCTGTTGATCTTGCGGGCCCTGCGCTTGAGTGCGAGCAGCGAACCTGCTGGGGTGATGGCCACGGCGTTCCTGCCTAGCCGCGTTCGATGTTGCTGAGCTCCCGGAGAACCCCGACCTTGCCGTCGGTGTCCTGGACCAGGAACTCATGTCCGCGGTCTTCGAGCGCGAGCACCCAGCCCCCGGGTTCGATGATGAAAGCGGGAGCGCCCGAGTGTTCGTCGTACGCGGTGCGGGGCTGGGCTACGGCGAACCAAAAGGCCTCGTACTGCGGCGCGTCGGACTCTTCGGGCCGGCTGGCGGGGTCCACTGTGGCGCCGATCGTGTCGCTGACCTTCCGGGTGTCGCCGGAAACTATCGGGGTGGCCATGGTGGCAGCCCACGGCTGTTGGGTTCCCGCCTGCTGTGCGGCCGGCTGCTGCGGGTGCTGCGTGGTGGCCGGTTCGGCAGCCACGGGCCGTGAATCCGCCGATGCGTCCGTAAGCTGCTGATCCTTCGCAGCGTCGTGGCGCTCCGGCGCCGTTGAGGCGGGTTCGGCGGCGGCCGTTTCGGGGCCGGCTACCGGCTCCCCAGCGGGCTTGGAGTCAGCAGAATGCACGACGGCGGGTGCTTCCGTTGCCGGCGACGGCGCACTTCCGTACGTTGCCGGCGGGGCGAACGGGCTGGCGACGGCACTGGCATTGCCAGATTCCGCGCCCGGGTTGCCCGTGGCGGGAGATACAGCGGCAGGAGAACCAGCGCCGGGGGCCGCTGCAGATGCCGCAGCGGTTCCGTGGAAGCCTGCACCCGCATTGGAAGCGCCCGGTGCGGGCGAAGTCGTCGTAGCGGGCGAAGTCATCGTGGCGGGCTTGGGAGCCTTGGCCTCTTTCGGTGCCTTGGGAGCTGCAGGCTTACGGCTGGGAATTGCTGCCTCACGGGCAACCACATGGGCCGGAGTTTCGGCGCGTCCCTTGAAGTCGGCGGAGAGCAAAGGCAGGTGCGGCGCAAGAACCGTGGAGGCCAGCAAGCCAACGGAGCCCACCAGGCCCAGAAGTACGCTGCCGTTGAATGAGCTGGCGGCGACCAGGAAGAACAACGTGAACGCAAAGGACGCTACGACGGACGCGAACTGGTCAATTGAAAGGGATCCGACGCGGACGATGGTTCCCGGCTGCAGCCGACGGGCAACGAAAAGCGCCACAACGATCAACGGCAGGATGATGCCCAACAAAAGGAAGAACAGGCTTCCCACATTCCAGAGGTTGTAGAGCGAGCCGAACATAGGCAGTAGCGATGCAACGAACATCAGGAGCGCGGAGCCAAAGACGGTCAGGTCCCGGACGGTGAAGGGGCCGGCGACGGCGTCGAACCTGGACGCTTCGCTGGCGGGGGTGTCGCTCTTTCCTGGTACGGCAGAGGTACCCTGCGCAGCAGCGTTGCCACCTGTTGCAGTGGCCGTTCCAGCCGTGGTGTCCGGTCCCGTCGGCTGTGAGTCGTGCGGTCCTGGGCTCAGCTGGTTCATGTATTTCTCCTTCGTACGGCGGCGCCTTGGGCAGTCCGCCCGATGATCCACGCGGGATTCCGCGGCATCATTGGACACGCCTGAAGATGCGTCCCAAGACCTCTTCAGCCTATGCCACCCCACTGACAGCCTTCTAGCTGAAAACGGTCCTGCGGTCCGGCCCACAGGGAACTCCAAGGTTACTTACAGAAAGTGACCCGCTGTCCCGGGCCCCACCGCGGCAGGCACGTACCGCCGTCGTACGTCATGTAAGCGTTTCCCCGAGGCCCAAGGTGCCATTCGGCGCTAAAAATACGCCGCTCGCTGCCGCGTTTGTGACCACGCACACGTAGGACCTCTCGAGGCGATAGTGTGGAAGGCGGACAGTACTCTGCGGGCCTAACGGCGGGCTCCCGCAGCAAAGATCGATGAATAATGAGGTTCACCATGTCTCAGGACACCACCGGATCCACACACGTCGAGGCCCTTGAAAACCTCCTTCACGAGAACCGCAAGTTCGCGCCCTCGGACGAGTTCGCCGCGAACGCCATAGCATCAGCGGATGCTTATCAAGAGGCTGAGGCTGACCGCCCGGCCTTTTGGGCCAAGCAGGCCCGCGAGCTGCTGACGTGGGACAAAGACTTCACCGAGACGCTGGACTGGTCCAACCCGCCGTTCGCCAAATGGTTTGTTGGCGGCGAAGTCAACGCTGCCTACAACGCTTTGGACCGGCACGTCGAAAACGGGCTGGGCGACCGCGTTGCCATCTACTTCGAAGGCGAACCCGGAGACACCCGCACCTACACGTACGCGCAGCTGACCGAAGAGGTCAAGAAGGCCGCGAACGCCTTCGAGTCCCTCGGCGTGGCCAAGGGCGACCGCGTGGCCGTCTACCTGCCCATGATCCCCGAGGCCGTCATCACGCTCCTTGCCTGCGCCCGGATCGGGGCCGTGCACTCCGTGGTGTTCGGTGGCTTCTCCGCCGACGCGCTGCGTTCCCGGATCGAGGACGCCGAAGCCAAGCTCGTGGTCACTGCCGATGGCACGTACCGCCGCGGCAAGCCCTCCGCGTTGAAGCCGGCCGTTGACGAAGCCCTGTCCAAAGAAGGTCATACAGTTCAGAACGTCGTTGTGGTCAAGCGCAACGGTGAGGACGTCAACTGGGTGGAAGGCCGCGACCTCTGGTGGTCCGACACCGTGGACAAGGCCTCCACGGAGCACACCGCTGTGGGGCATGACTCCGAGCACCCGCTGTTCATCCTCTACACCTCCGGCACCACCGGCAAACCCAAGGGCATCCTGCACACCACCGGCGGCTACCTCACCCAGGGTGCCTACACGCACAAGGCCGTGTTCGATCTCCACCCCGAAACGGACGTGTACTGGTGCACCGCCGACGTCGGATGGGTCACCGGCCACTCCTACGTCACCTACGCACCGCTCGTCAACGGCGCCACCCAGGTCATGTACGAAGGCACCCCGGACTCCCCGCACCAGGGCCGTTGGTGGGAAATCGTGGAGAAGTACAAGGTCTCCATCCTCTACACAGCCCCCACCGCAATCCGGACGTTCATGAAGTGGGGCCGCGACATCCCGGACAAGTACGATCTCTCCTCCATCCGTGTGCTGGGCTCCGTGGGCGAATCCATCAACCCCGAAGCCTGGATGTGGTACCGGGACGTCATCGGCGGAAACGCAGGCAACAACGGTGAGAAGAAGGAACACCCCGCTCCGATTGTGGACACCTGGTGGCAGACCGAAACCGGCGCCCAGATGATCGCCCCGCTGCCCGGCGTCACCGCCACCAAGCCCGGCTCGGCGCAGGTCCCGCTTCCCGGCATCGCTGTTGACGTGGTGGACGAAAACGGTGCCTCGGTGGCCAACGGCGAAGGGGGCTACCTGGTGGTCCGCGAACCGTGGCCCTCCATGCTCCGCGGCATCTGGGGCGATCCGGAGCGCTTCAAGGACACCTACTGGTCCCGGTTCGAGGACATGTACTTTGCAGGCGACGGTGCCAAGAAGGATGAAGACGGCGACGTCTGGCTCCTGGGCCGCGTGGACGACGTCATGAACGTTTCCGGTCACCGCCTCTCCACCACCGAAATCGAATCCGCGCTGGTCAGCCACCCGTCCGTGGCAGAAGCAGCCGTCGTAGGCGCCGCTGACGAGACCACCGGCCAGGCCGTCGTCGCGTTCGTCATCCTCCGCGGTGACGCCGTCAACAACGGCGACGAAACGGTGCTGGAACTGCGCAACCACGTGGGCAAGGAAATCGGACCGATCGCAAAGCCCAAGCAACTGCTGGTCGTGCCGGAACTGCCCAAGACCCGCTCGGGCAAGATCGTCCGCCGCCTCCTGAAGGACATCGCAGAGGGCCGCGACACCGGCGACGCCACCACCTTGGCAGACCCCGGCATCATGACCCAGATCGCCGAGTCGCTGCGCAAGTAGCGTCGCCCGGGCTGCTAATGCGACGACGGCGCCGCTCGCCTCCCGGGGCGAGCGGCGCCGTCGGGCGTTCAGGGGCGTCGTCGCGCGTATAAACGGAGGCCGCGTCCTAGACTGGAGCCAGACTCAGACGCATGTTTGACGAGGTACCCAGAAAGGTCCTGATGCTTCAGGCAGCACGCCACTCCGCCATCATTGATGCCGTCCAGCGCGAACGCGTGGTGCGCGTCTCGGACCTTGCCCAATTGCTGGGTGTCTCCCCCATGACCGTCCGACGAGACATCGAAGCCCTCGAGGAAACGGGCCGGGTGGAGCGCATCCATGGCGGGGCCAAGCTGCCGGGTGATGCCAGCACACACGAACCCGGGTTCGAGCTGAAATCCACCCAGCTCACCGCTGAGAAGCATGCGATCGCGGTCGAAGCCGCCTCCATGGTCCAGGAAGGCATGGCGATTGGACTGAGCGCCGGCACCACCACCTGGGCCCTGGCCAAGGAACTCGTCAACGGGCCGCGGATCACTGTGGTCACCAACTCGGTGCGCATTGCAGACCTGTTCCATCACGGCGCCTCTTCCGGCCCGGCACGCTTCGGGTCCACTGTGATCCTGATCGGCGGCGAGCGGACACCGTCGGACGCCCTGGTGGGTCCGATCGCCACCTCATCCCTGAAGCAACTGCACCTGGACCTGCTTTTTCTGGGGGTCCACGGCATGGATGCCCAGGCTGGTTTCACTACACCGAACCTGCTGGAAGCGGAGACCGACCGTGCCTTTATGGCCTCTGCCCGCAGCACAGTAGTCCTCTCGGACCACAGCAAATGGGGTGTGGTGGGCATAGCCTCGATCGCCCAGCTGGATGAGGCCGACGAACTCATCACCGATTCGCTCCTCGGGGAGGATGCGCGCCGGGTGCTGGCCGAAAACGTGGCGAAGCTGAGAATCGCGGGCGCCTGACCCAAATAAGTAGCAGATGACGTCGTTATGAGAGCTCACAACGACGTCATCTGCGACTTACTTGGGTCTCATACCGGGGGTGGAGGCCGGCCCGCAGAGTTCAACCACCAGGCTGACGCCCCAGGACAGGGGCCGCAGGGATGCTGGATATATGAACGCCATCCTCCACGCCCAGCAGCTCACCAAGCACTACCCCGGCAGTATTGCCCTGGACCACGTCGACTTCACAGCGAACGCCGGTGAGTCCATTGCGATCATTGGCCCCTCGGGTTCCGGCAAGACCACCCTTTTGCACTGCCTCGCCGGAATTTTGAGGCCCGACGCCGGTTCGATCACCTTGAACACCCCTTCGGCGCCTTTGCGGCTGGACACCTTGGCGGACGCTGCGTTGTCCCGTCTGCGCCGTGAGGAGTTCGGTTTCGTGTTCCAGCAAGGCATGCTCCTGCCGGAACTGACTGCCGTGGAGAACGTCGCCTTGGCGCTCATGCTGAACGGAACGGACAGGGCTACCTCGGAGTCCCGCGCCGCGGAGTGGCTCGCGGCCCTGGGTCTGGCCGGGATGGAGCAACGCCGGCTGGGCGAACTGTCCGGCGGGCAGGTCCAGCGTGTGGCCATCGCCCGCGCCCAGGTAACCGGTGCCCGGGTGGTCTTTGCCGATGAGCCCACCGGTGCCCTGGATTCGGCAACGTCCACCGAAGTCCTGGATGTCCTGCTCCATTCCGTGGCTGCCAATGGGCGGACGCTTCTGGTGGTCACCCACGATCCGCAGGTAGCCGCACGCTGCCAACGGGTGGTGGAGCTTCGGGACGGCAGGATCGTTGCGGACAGTGCGGGCGGCGTGCACGTGCCAGCCGCCCCACCGGCCCAAACCGCTGCGCCAATTCACAATGCTGCCGACAACGCTGCCGCCGGCAATAACTTCAAGGGTGCCTTCAATGTCTAGCCTCACCATGGCCCTGCGCCTCACGCCGTACCTTGCACGGAGCAGCGGCAGCAGCCTCCGGGAAACGGGACTGCGGGATGCCGGGTTGCCCATCCTGGCCTTTGGAACCGTAACCGCGCTGCTCCTCACAGTTGCCGGCGGCTCACAGGTTTTCTGGTCCTGGACTGACGACATCGCGGGCACTTACCAAGCGTTGGCCGTCGTCGCGATGGTCCTGCTCATCATCCCGTTGCTGACGCTCGGTGCCTCGGCCGCCCGGCTGGCCGCCCGGCGTCGTGATGACCGCCTGGCTTCATTGCGTTTGTTGGGCGCCAACAGCGCCACAGTGGTCTGGATGACGGTCATCGAATCAACCGTCCTCGCGGCGGTGGGAGCGGTGGCTGGTGCGGGACTTTACGCGTGCACGGCCCCGTTCCTGGGTTTGATCCAGTTCCGTGGCCAGTCAATCGGCAGCCACGCATGGCTGTCAGTGCCGTCCATTGCCGGCTGTATCCTGGCCGTTTGCGTCCTCGCGGCGGCAAGCGCCGCATTGGGGCTCCGCAAAGTTGTGGTGACACCGTTGGGTGTCCGGACCCGGCAAACGGCCGACGGCGCGCATTGGGTCCGCGGGCTCATTGCGGCTGTTGTTGTGGCGATCGGTGTGGTTGCGATGGGCATGCTCAGCAGCTTTGGGGCCTTCATTGTGATCATCGCCGTCATGGGTGGCTGCTTCGGTCTTGCTCTGCTGGCACTGAACCTGATGGGCCCCTGGATACTGCGTCTGCGGGCATTTTCGCAACTGAAGCGGGCCAAAGGGCCGGAGCAATTGTTGGCGACACGCACCGTGCTGGAGAGTCCCAAGGAATCGTGGCGGCAAGTTGGGGGCGTCGCGATGACCAGTTTTGTGGGGGTCTTTGTGGGTGTAGGCATGGCGGTAGCTGACACCATGGGCACCACGGGCGACACCGAAGCCACACTCCTGGTGCGGGACATCAACACGGGTGTGATGATCACCTTGCTGGGCTCATTCCTGATGGTGGCCTGTTCAGCCGGTGTAAACCAGGCTGCTGCCGTGCTGGACCGCGCGTCAACCTTGGTGGCACTTGACCGCGTCGGCATGCCGCGGAAGCTGATGGTGGCAGCGCGCGTCAAGGCCGTGATGTCGCCTCTGTTCCTGGTTGCGGGGATTTCTGCGGCCGCTGCCGCTGTCCTGGTGCTGCCGCTGACCGGTGCCGTGCTGTTGACCCGGCCTGTGGTGTTCCTGACCATCGGCGGTGTGTTCGCTGCCGGGTTCCTGCTGGTGCGCCTTGCCGTAGCCGCCGGCACCGCGCAAATCGGTCAAGTCCTGGCCCGTCCCGAGCGCTACGCGAGCGTGGACTCCTAGCCCGGGGGGCGCCGTCGTCCGCGTCCGCCGGCTCCGCGGCCGACGGCTCCGCGGTGGCCGGCTCCGCGGTGCTATTTACAGCCGCACGACTGCCGGATGATGAGCTCGGTGGGCAGGATCTGGTGCTGCAGTTCCTCGCCGCGCCCCTTGCCCACCAAGGCCCGGACGGCCGCCTGGGCCATCGCCTTGACCGGCTGGGCAACAGTGGTGAGGGCCGGCCAACTGTATTCGGCGTCCAGGGAGCCGTCGAACGAAACCAACGCCAGCTCGCCCGGAACCTGGACGCCTGCCTCATGGAGCGCCCGGAGAATGCCGATGGCCTGCATGTCGTTGCTGGCAAAAATCGCGGTGGGCCGGTTCGCCATGGACAGGAACCGTTTGCCTACCTCATAGCCGCCTGGACGACTGAAGGGTCCGTGCAGCATGGGGCCGTCGGGCAGGCCGGCCTCACGAAGGGCCGCGAGCCAGCCGACTTCGCGCCCGTCCAGCTGGTTGCCTGTGTTGGTTCCGATTGCCAGGCCGATGTTGGTGTGGCCGTGGCCAATAAGGTGGTCCACGGCAGCCCGCGCTCCAGCTTCCAGATCAACACCCACACTGTTGAAGCCCGGCGGAGATCCGGCGTTGTTCAGCAGAACGGCCGGGATTTCCGAGGCTTCCAGTTCCGTGACATCGGGATCGAACACGCAACTGGCCAGGAACACACCATCCACCTGCCGGGCAGCGAGCGTGCGGATGTTCTTGCGCTCACGCGTCAGGCTTCCGTCCGAGTTGGTGAGCACCATGCCGAAGCCCAGTTCCGCAGCGGCATCCTCAACCGCGTGGGCAAGCTGCGTGAAGAAGGGGTTGGTGTTGTCCGGCACTACAACGCCGATGGTCTCGCTGGAACCCAGCTTCAACGCACGTGCAGCCGCGTTGGGCCGGTAACCGAGGATGCGGATGGCGTCCCGGACTTTCGCTTCTGTTGCGGGGGCCACGTTCTTGGGCCCACCGTTCACCACATAACTGACGACGGCGGTACTCACCCCGGCGTACCGGGCCACGTCTTTGCGTGTTACCGGGCCGCGCGGGGTGGGTACAGCTGTTGTTGTCATGGGGTAAATGCTAGCTACTCCACGGGAGCATCACCGAAGTCACGGATGGCAAGACGCTCCCCGCCCCGAAGCGCAGACTCATGGGCCACGATTCCCGGCAACGTGAACCGGGCGGCCACCCATGCGTTGACCGGTGGCAGGCTGCGGTTGTTCACGGCGGTCACAAAGTCGTCCACCAGGAATTGGTGGCTTCCCTCGTGTCCGTTGGGCGCTCCGAGGAACTCCTCCGGGAGCCGGGACTGATCGTGCACCGGAGCCAGTCCGGAGATAAAGGCATCCCGTAGCTCCGGCGCCACGTCTGCCAAAGAGGGATCGTCGGCGGACATGGTCGGTTTGGTTTCCACCTGCTCCGAAACGTCTTCAACCGTGGACTTGTCCTGCCACACCGTGGTGGTTGCCAGTTGCTCGAAGCTGGCTTCGGTGCCAAAGAAGCGGAAGCGCGACTCCCGGATGTGGGAGGGATACCCCACGCGGCGCATCTCGTTGGTCCGCATCGCACCGCCGTCGTTCATTTCGAACAAGGCCGTGGCGTTGGAGAAGTCGTTGGCGAACATGCTGACGTCCTTGTCGAAGACGCCGTCGCCCCGCTCGTCCTTGACCCCGATGCAGCTCACGCTGACGGCGTGGCCGGGCACCGCACCAAGGACCCCGCCGATGGCGTGCGTGGGGTAGAGCATTGGCGGGTAGCTGGCGGTTTCCTTCCAGCGCTCCCCGCCGCTGTACTGGTAGGCCTCATAGAAGCCGAGGTCCATGTCGTGGACGTAGTCGCCCTCGGTGTAGAAGATCCGGCCGAATTTGCCGGCCTGGTGCTGCTGGCGGGCGAAGACGGTGGCGGGGTTGTAGTAGCTGGTCTCCCCCATCGCGTACACGAGCTTCGTCTCGCGGACGGCCTCGATGATGCGCTCGATCTCCTCTTCGGAGATGGCCATGGGAACCGCTGAATAGACGTGCTTTCCGGCCCTGAGGGCCCGCTCAACCAGGGGGCCGTGCGTCCACCGCTGCGTGAAGATGGCGACAGCATCGACGTCGGACTCCAGCAAATCCTCGAAGGAGGCCATGGTGCCGTCCAAGCCCCAGCGGTCTTTCGCCGCCGCGGCGCGTTCGGGCAGCTCGTCCACCGCGTAGACCTCGCTGACACCGGGGTGGAGCTTGAAGAGGTGGGCGAACTGGCTGCCGAACTGGCCGGCTCCCACAACACCAATCGAAAACGTCATTGTTTACCTTTCCTGGGGCCACGGGTGCAGCCGCTTGTTTGTCATTCGGGACGTACGGACGAGTTTCGCATCGCGATCTACACGAGTCAACAGAAACAACATTTCTGAACATTTTTCATCAAAATGTTGCGTCAACCCTTGCCAAGCCAAAATCTACTCGTGTAGATTCGCCTTCAGTTGTTACCCGCATCACTCCCAGAAAGGGTCGAAGATGACCACGCTAACCAAGCAACCGGATCCGGGGCTCTCCGCCAGGGCGCCGCGGAAGTCACGGAAGCGGGGAAAACCATCCGACGGGTTCCGCGGTATTGGAGACCTGAAGGTCGCGCTCTTCTTCATCGCTCCAGCGATGGTCGGATTGATCCTCTTCTACCTCGTCCCCACTATCCGGGGCATCTACCTCAGCTTCACCGAGTACAGCATCCTGGGAGACCCGGAATGGATTGGGGCACGGAACTACGAACGCATAGCCAAGGATCCGCTGTTCTGGAACGCCCTGGGCGTCACGGCGGAATACGTGGTTATCAACATTGTCCTTCAGACGGCGTTGGCCCTGGGCCTTGCAATCCTGATGCACCGAGTCGCAAAGTCGACCCTCATCCGCGGCGCGCTCCTGATGCCGTATTTGATGGCAAACGTCATCGCGGCCCTGCTGTGGTTCTGGATGCTGGACTACCAGATCGGCATCATCAACCAGATCATCGAATGGACCGGGCTGCCCCGGGTGGCGTTCTTCGGCAGCGAGCAATGGGCCATCCCCACGCAGGCCCTCATCAATACGTGGCGGCATATGGGGTACACGGCGCTTCTGATCTTCGCCGGGCTCCAAGCCATCCCGAACAGCGTCTACGAGGCCGCCAGCATCGACGGTTCCAAGGCCCTGAACACTTTCCGGCGGATAACCCTGCCGCTGCTGCGACCGGTCCTGGTACTGGTCCTTGTAGTGACCGTGATTGGTTCCTTCCAGGTCTTTGACACCGTTGCGGTCACCACTGCCGGCGGTCCCGTCAACGCGACCCGCGTGCTGCAGTTCTACATTTACCAGCGCGCCTTCAACGAACAGGACTTCGGCTACGGATCGGCCTTGGCGGTCATCCTCTTCCTCATCCTAGCCGTCGTCGCTTTTATCCAGATGAAATTCCTCCGCGGCAACCAGTCGGACCTGGACTAAGGACACGCCATGACCACTTTTACCTCACCCAAGAACGCCGTCCGCCGTCCACTCCGCCGTCCCTTCAACTGGCGCCGCACCATCGCCCTGATCCTCCTCGCCGTGGCCATAGCAGTGAGCATCCTGCCTTTCTACTGGGTGCTGCGCACAGCCCTGTCCTCCAACGGCTCCCTCGCCGCGAACTCCGCCAACCTGCTGCCGGCCGACTTCAACCTGGGCGCGTTCAAGCGGGTCTTCGGCCTCCAGAGCGCCTCGGAAGCAATCGCAGAAGGCGGCTCGGGCGCATCGATCAATTTCTGGCAGTACCTTTGGAACTCGCTGCTCTTCTCCGGGATCACCACGGCCTGTGCGGTGTTCTTCAGCTCAATGGCCGCCTATGCTTTCTCGCGCCTGCGGTGGAAAGGCCGCGACGCTGTCTTCTCCCTGTTCCTTGCCACCATGCTCGTCCCGCCGATCTTCACCGCCCTGCCCAACTTCCTGCTCATCAAGAACCTGGGCCTGCTCAATTCAATGCTGGGACTCGTGCTGCCGTACCTGTTCATGACGCCGTTCGCGATCTTCTTCATGCGCCAGTTCTTCCTGAACATGTCCCGGGAAGTTGAAGAAGCTGCAATGCTCGACGGCGCCAAGCACTGGCGGATCTTCTTCCAGATCATCATGCCCAACGCCGCAGCCCCGATCGCGACCTTGGCGCTGCTGACCTTCATGGGTCAGTGGAACGAATACTTCTGGCCACTGCTCGTAGGTACCTCCGAGGAATCCCGGGTGCTCACCGTAGGGCTGGGAGTCTTCAAATCCCAGTCCCCGCAGGGCGCTCCGGACTGGTCCGGGCTCATGGCCGCAACGCTCGTGTCCGCCACACCCGTGTTGATCCTCTTCGCCATCTTCGGCAAACGGATCGTCAACTCCATCGGCTTCAACGGCACCAAATAGCTCTGCCTCCTCCACGCGGAAACCGGCATGCGCCGGCACGCACCCATCCTGTCCCGAAAGGACCAACCATGATGAAAAAGAAGGCAATCGGCGTCGTAGCCGCTGCCGCTGTCCTCGCACTGTCCGCCTGCTCGGGCGGTAACTCCGGTGGCAGCTCCGGCGGAGACTCCGCCAAGGGCGAGATCAACTACTGGCTCTGGGACGCCAACCAGCTCCCTGCCTACCAGCAGTGCGCCACTGACTTCACCAAAGCCAACCCGGATATTACCGTCAAGATCACCCAGACAGGCTGGGACGACTACTGGTCCAAGCTCACCAACGGTATGGCCTCCGGAACTGCGCCGGACGTCTTTACGGACCACCTGTCCAAGTACCCGGACTTCCTCAAGACCAAACAGCTGGTGGCCCTCGATGACGCCGTCTCGAAGGACAACGTGGACCTTTCCCAGTACAACGAAGGCCTCGCTGACCTCTGGGTGGGACAGGACGGCAAACGCTACGGCCTGCCCAAGGACTGGGACACCGTGGCGCTGTTCTACAACCAGAAGATGGCCGCCGACGCCGGCATCACCCCGGAACAGATGGGATCCCTGACCTGGAACGCGCAGGACGGCGGCACGTACGAGAAAGCCATTGCCCACCTTACGGTCGATAAGAACGGCAAGCGCGGCGACGAAGCGGGCTTCGATAAGGACAATGTTGCCGTCTACGGATTGGGCCTGCCGGGCTCCGATGCCGAGAACGCCGGCCAGACGCAGTGGAGCTACTTGTCCGCCACCACTGGCTGGACCACCACAGACAAGAACCCCTGGGGCACCCACTTCAACTACGACGACAAGAAGCTCCAGGACACCATCGACTGGTGGGCCTCGCTCGCTGCGAAGGGCTACATGCCCAAGCTTGAAACCACCGTTGGTGCCAACGCCGCCGACAGTTTCGGTGCAGGCAAAGCCGCCATCAACAGCAATGGCTCCTGGATGATCGGCCAGTACACCAGCTACAAGGGCATCGACCTCGGCATCGCCCCCACGCCTCAGGGCCCCGAAGGCAAGCGCGCCTCCATGTTCAATGGCCTGGCCGATTCCGTGTGGGCCGGCACCAAGAAGAAGGATGCCGCCGTCAAGTGGGTCGAATACCTCGGCTCCGCCGCCTGCCAGGACGTTGTTGCTTCCAAGGCCGTCGTGTTCCCGGCCATCACCACCTCTTCCGAGAAAGCCGCAGACGCCTTCAAGGCCAAGAACGTGGACGTCAGCGCATTCACCCAGCATGTGAAGGACAAGACCACCTTCATGCTCCCCATCACGGACAACGCATCCAAGGTTGCTGGAATCATGAAGCCGGCCATGGACGCGGTGGTCTCCGGCAAATCCCCGGCAAGTTCGCTGACAGCCGCCAACGAGCAAGTCAACGCACTCTTCGCGAAGTAACACCCCTTTCCCTGAAGCGCCCGCACTGCGCACTTTGACGCCCCTCAAACGCGCAGTGCGGGCCCAGCGACTCATCCATAGACTCGAACTACGCCCCTTATGCGAAAGTGACTCACAGCATGCAACCGCTCCATCTCCGTTCCGCAGGTACCAGCCTGGTGATCAGCACCCACCGTGGAGAGGCTGAGATAACCCACTGGGGAGCAGACCTGGGCGATACCCTGCCGGACCTCTCCATCCTCAACGCCCCCATTCCCCCGTCGTCCATCGACGCCAACGTCCCCGCCGGGCTCCTCCCCCAGGCATCGTCATCGTGGCAGGGCCGGCCCGGACTCCGCGGCCACCGCATCACCGACGGCGTACCCGGCTTTGACTTTTCAGTACGCCTGCGCGCGGTGAGCGCCACCACGGACGGGACCACCGCCGTCGTGCTTCAGTCGGATCCCGACGCCGGTATCACCGTCACCAGCAACCTCACCTTGCACCCGGGCGGGCTTTTGGAACTCCGGCATACTGTGCGCAACGACGGCTCGTCACCCTTCCAGGTGGACGAGCTGGCCACCATGCTCCCGGTGGCGCCTGACGCCGTCGAACTTTTGGACTTGACCGGCCGCTGGTGCCGCGAACGGCACCCACAGCGGCGCTCCATCCAGCAGGGAACGTGGGTCCGCGCCGGGCGCCACGGCCGCACGGGCCATGATTCGTCGCTGTTGCTGGCAGCCGGGACTGCCGGTTTCGGAAACCGTCACGGCAAGGTCTGGGCCACTCATCTGGCGTGGAGCGGCAACCATGAGCAATTTGCGGACAGCGTTGCCGATGGCCGGACAATGGTGGGTGGGTCTGAGCTTCTGGGACCTGCTGAAGTGGTCCTGCAGCCGGGCGGGAGCTACACGACTCCTGCGCTGTTTGCCGCCTACTCGGACCGCGGGCTGGACGGTATCAGTGAGGCTTTCTACAGCTGGTTCCGTTCCCGTCCGCATCACGTGGCCACGCCGCGCCCAGTTGTCCTCAACACGTGGGAAGCGGTGTACTTCGACCACAACCTGGAGTCGCTGATCGAACTGGCAGGCTCCGCTGCCGAGCTCGGCGTTGAACGGTTCGTGCTCGACGACGGCTGGTTCCGCGGACGCCGTGACGACCACGCCGGATTGGGCGACTGGTATGTGGACGAAACCGTGTGGCCATCCGGCCTAGCTCCGTTGATCGACGCCGTGACATCGCGTGGCATGGAGTTCGGGCTCTGGGTGGAGCCGGAAATGGTGAACCTGGATTCTGACGTTGCCCGGGCGCATCCGGAGTGGATCGTCGGCCCCTCCGCGGCCACCTACAAGGACGGCGGCCGGCTTCCGCTGGAGTGGCGGCAGCAGCACGTCATCGACCTCGTCAACCCCGCGGCCTGGCAGTACGTCTTCGACCGGATTGACTCCCTCCTGCGGGAGAACAACATCAGCTACCTCAAGTGGGACCAAAACCGGGACCTTCTGGAGCACGGCCATGCGGGACGGGCTTCGGTGCACGAGCAAACACTGGCCGCCTACCGGCTTTTCGACGCTTTGCGGACGGCACACCCCGGCGTCGAGATTGAGAGCTGCTCTTCCGGTGGTGCCCGCGTGGACCTCGGGATTCTGGAGCGGACAGACCGGATCTGGGCTTCGGACTGCAACGATGCCCTGGAGCGGCAGACCATCCAGCGCTGGACCGGGCTGGTAGTGCCTCCTGAACTGGTGGGCGCCCACATCGGACCGGACACCTCGCATACGACTGGACGCACGCATGACCTCTCGTTCCGCGCCATCACAGCCCTGTTCGGACATTTCGGGATGGAGTGGGACGTCCGCTCGGTCGCGGGCCCCGCGCGCGAGGAACTCAAACGCTTCATCGCCCTGTACAAGGAACACCGCGGCCTGATCCACAGTGGGCGAATGGTCCGGGCCGACGTGCCGGATGAGTCGCTGATGGTCCATGGCGTGGTGGCCCCATCCCGCGACGGCGGCACTCCGGTTGGCAGCACCGCAGCCCTTTTCGCTGTGGTCAAGACCCGGACGGGCTTCGCCGAACACAGTGGGCGCGTGGTGCTGCCGGGGTTGGATCCGTTGCGTTCCTACCGGGTGGAACTTCTCTTCCCGACCCCGGCGGACGCCGACTACGGGCACACGTTCATTGAGGCCAAACCGGCACCCTGGTTGGCCTCAGGGGCGGAGGCCAACGGGCAGTTCCTGGGCGAAGTCGGGCTACCAATGCCTGTGTTGAACCCCGAGCACGCAGTTCTCCTGCGGCTCACGGCCCTCTGACCCTCGCTCACGTCCCACGGGCATCCCGGGAACGCTCGCTCACCGGTTGGCGCTAGACCGCCTCGGCCAGGTATTCGATTGCAAGCTTGTACCCGAGCACGCCCGCACCAACAATGATCGCGTTGCACACGCCCGAGAGGTACGAGTGGTGGCGGAATTCTTCGCGCTGGTGGACGTTGGTGATGTGGACCTCGACGGCGGGCAGCTGCACCGCCGCGAGTGCATCGCGAAGAGCCACGGACGTGTGAGTGAAAGCCCCCGCATTGATGACGATTCCGACGGCTGTGCCGCGGGCTGCGTGGATGGCGTCAAGGAGGTCGCCCTCGTGGTTCGACTGCACGCAGTCGACGGTGTACCCGTGGGCCGCAGCCGCCGTCATGGCGAGTTGCTCGACGTCGGCCAGCGTGGATGTTCCGTACTTCTCGGGCTCGCGCGTGCCCAGAAGGTTGAGATTGGGTCCGTTGATCACAAGGATGGTGCCGCGACCGGCTTCGGTGGCGGGGGTGGCTTCAGTCATGGTTCCCAATCTATAGCTGCGGGCAGGGCTCCGGGAATCACGACCAAAAGGTGAGAGAGCAGCAACCAAAAACACCCACCATGTGAGAGGGCATCTGCTATTTGCGGGTGCACTGCCCAGCGGAGACCGAATCGCTGAGACCCGGAGCCTGGGCGGCCACTGGTTCCAGGTCGGTCATGGTCAGAGCGAACCCCAGGGCGGCGTCCGTGGTGGTCTTGGCGAAGATCAAGCCGGCTACCTGGCCCTGCATCGTCAGCAACGGCCCACCTGAGTTGCCCGGCTGAACATCGCCGGCCAGCTTGTACACGAGCTCCGGGGAAGGATTGTTGCCGTAGATGTCCGGCACCAGGATGGGGGAAATCCCTTGCACGGTTGCCGGTTTCGACTGGAACGGACCCCCATGCGGGTAGCCGGCGAAAGCGGCGGGGCTTCCGTCAGGCAGGTCCGGGCTCAGCGGCAGAGGGTTGGACTGCAGTCCGTCCACGGCCAGGACCGCAATGTCCCGCTGGGGGTCGAAGTAGACCACCCGACCCGGCAACGCACCGCCGTCGGGAACTTCAACAACGGGCTGCGACACGCCAGCCACAACGTGGGCATTGGTCACGACGCGCCCGGGCGAGACGACGAATCCTGATCCGGTCTGGTTCTGCCCGCATTCAAAGGCGGTTCCGGCGATCTTCAGGACGGATTCCGCGGCTTGGTTCAGCGCAGGAGTGTCCGTGGACGCGTTGGGAACAGGCACGGGCGTGACGGGGCCGATGCCTTCAATGAGCTTCGGAATGCCGTCGCCGATCACCGTGGAGCGCAGCTGCGCCATGGTGCTCTTGACCGGTGTGGGCGTGATGTTGTCGATGTAACGGATGACGCGGGATTCAGCCAGCTGCTGTGACACAAAAGGCACACCCAAGGAACTGATGCTGAAGGCCAGCATGGACATCACCAGCGCTGCAACCACCACACTCACAACGCCACCGATCAGCCGGTCCACTGCATGCAGCGGCTTGATCCGCACCGCGTGGCGGATTTTGCGTCCGATCATGGTTCCCAGCCCATGTCCCAACGCGATAAGTACGACGGCGGCGCCTACCGTGGCGGTCAGCCTCCAGCCGCTGTCGGTCACCCAGTTACTGACGAGCGGCACGGCAATGAAAGCTGCGATGGCACCAACAATGAAACCTGCAATTCCGCCCAGGGTGACCATAAAGCCGTTGCGCAGGCCATAGATCAGGTAGGACAGCAGCATCAGGATCAATGCCAAATCCAATATCGTCAAGCCAAACACCAATGCTCCTCATAGCCGGGTAGCGCCAATTGTAGTTGCGCACCCTGACAGCCAACCGTTAGTCACATCACCTCCCCAGGGCGGCATTACGCCCCTCTCACGCCGTCGTTTGGGGCCCGGAACGCCCCAAACCCGCGCCATTTCAGCGTTTCGGGTGCCAAGTACGTCACAGAAGCTCAAAAATTCTGAAACAATGGCTGGAGCGCCACGACCGAAACTTATATTCAGGAGATTTCATGGACATCGAGGTATTGCGCCGCGCACCCCTCTTCGCCACCCTTGACGACGACGCATTCCGCCTGCTGACGGACGAACTCACAGAGGTGGACCTTTCACGCGGGGCTTCCGTGTTCCGCGAAGGCGACCAGGGTGACCAGCTCTACTTCATCGTTTCCGGCAAGGTGAAGCTCGGCCGCACCTCCCCCGACGGCCGCGAGTCCCTGCTGGCCATCCTCGGCCCGGGCGAACTCTTCGGCGAGATGGCGTTGTTCGATCCCAGCCCGCGCACTGCCACGGCCACGGCTGTCTCCGAGACCCGCCTTGCCGGCCTGAAGAACGAGAGCCTCAACGCACTGCTCCGCACGCGTCCCGAGGTTTCCGCTCAGCTGCTGCAGGCACTGGCGCGCCGCCTGCGCCGCACCAACGACTCCCTCTCGGACCTCGTCTTCTCCGACGTGCCCGGCCGCGTGGCCAAGGCCCTCCTGGACCTGGCTGACCGCTTCGGCCGTCCGGCCACCGACGGCGTCCTGGTAGCCCACGAACTCACCCAGGAAGAACTGGCCCAGCTGGTCGGCGCTTCCCGCGAGACCGTGAACAAAGCTCTGGCCGAGTTCGTTCAGCGTGGCTGGTTGCGGTTGGAAGCCCGCGCCGTCGTCATTCTCGACATGCAGCGCCTCCGCCAGCGTTCGCGCTAAAGCGTCAAGAAAAGCCGCCCCGGTTTGGAACCGGGGCGGCTTTTTGTTTGTCTTGCGAGCAAGCGTCAGCGTTCGCGCTGGGGCTCTCCCGCGACGGTCTTGGCGGCTTCGACTTCGAGCATCAGGATGCCGCCCTCGTTCACCAGTTTGGGCTGGTAAACGTGGGCTTTCCGCTTATAGCTCAAGTAGGCGATGCATCCGTTGGCGTGGGCCATCTTTTCCAGCATGATTTCTGAGCCTGGCACCAAAAGCTGTCCAAGGGCCAGGCCAACCGTGTTTGGCTGGGCGATTTCGTCGCCCAGTGCGGAGGTCTCGCGGAGGGCAATTGCCTCTGCAGCGGACACCCACCGACCCCACACACCTTTGCTGCCCAGGATGCTGGGCTGCTGGTTCACCGGAACCGTTGCGGCGAAGTACCGGGTGTTGAAGCGGGTGTGCGCAAAGTCCGGGCTGAGCCAGTTCACCAGTGGTTTCAGCAGGTCGGTGCGCAGCGACAACCCACGCTTGGTGAGCATTTCCGTGAAGGACTTCTCTTGGGAGGCCACTGCTTCGCGAGCACGCATCCAGTCCACAGTTGAGTTGGCCTCCACTGTGGAGGAAGCGTCGGGGCCCGCCAGCAGGACGCCCGTTTCTTCGAAAAGCTCACGGATGGCGCCCACCACGTGACGGCGGGCGAGTCCGACGTCGTCCGTTCCCATCTGTTCAGCCCAATGCTGGGGTGAGGGGCCTACCCAACCGACGGGGTCGTCGTCGGACGGGTCCAGGGAACCCCCAGGGAACGCCACAACACCCAACGGCGAGGAACCTGGCCTGTATCCAAGCCAGGTCTCCAAGCCGGAGGGTGAGTCACGCAAAAGAACTACGGATGATGCGTAGCGGGCGGCCCGGGGGGTCCGCTCGCCGAGTTCAAGCCAGTTTTGCGCTGCCCCCTCGAGTTCGGGAGGGAGAACAAACAATCGGCGGGCAAGCTGCGGCACGTGAGTGAACCGGTTCCTTAGCTGAATTCAGCGATGAGTTCGACCTCTACGGGAGAGTCGAGGGGCAGCACGGAAACGCCGACGGCGGAACGTGCGTGAATGCCGGCGTCGCCGAATACCTGGCCGAGAAGTTCGGACGCACCGTTGATGACGCCGGGCTGGCCGGTGAAGGTGGGCTCGGAGGATACAAATCCGACAACCTTGACGATCCGGGTAACGCGGTCGAGATCGCCGATGACGCTCTTGACGGCGGCCAGTGCGTTAATGGCGCAGACGGCGGCGTAGCGCTTGGCTTCTTCGGGATCAACAGTTGCCTCATCCGAGGCACCCAACTCGCCCAAGGAGACCTTTCCCGTAGCTTCGAGTTTGCCGTTAATAAAGGGCAGCTGTCCGGACGTGTAAACGTAGTTACCGGAGACGACGGCAGGGACGTAGGCGGCCACGGGGGCAGCGACCTCGGGAAGAGTCAGTCCGAGCTCGGCGAGACGCTGCTCAACGGCCGACGTCGGGGCGCCGGATTCCGCGGGAGAGGTGGTTTCTGCGGGGGTGGTCATGGTTACTGCTTCTCCCTCTTGAGGTATGCGACAAGGCCTTTGCCATCGGGGCCGCCGACAACCTGGACAAGCTCCCAGCCGTCCTCGCCCCACTGGTCCAGGATCTGCTTGGTGGCGTGAATAATGAGCGGAATCGTGGCGTACTCCCATTTGGTCATGACAGAAAGCCTAGCCCTTGCCGGTAAACTGGAAAACATGGTGACTCGCAAGAACCCCATATTCGATACTGCCACCACCCTCGGAAAGATTTTAGGTTTCCTTGGCGTGAGTGCGATCTGTGGCGTCCTGGTGGCGGGACTTTTGGTCCCCGCCGCTGCCGTCTCGGGCAGTGCCGCAAGTGGTTCAATCCAGTTCTTTGACACTCTGCCGGCGGAGCTCCAGGTGGATCCGCCCAGCCAGAACACCACGATCCTGGCGAAGGACGGTTCGCCGATCGCCTCGATCTACGCGGAGAACCGGACCAAGGTTCCGCTGGATTCCATGAGCCCGTTCATCAAGGACGCTGTCATCGCCATCGAGGACAGCCGTTTTTATGAGCACGGCGGAATCGACACCACCGGCATCATGCGAGCACTGGTGAGCACCGCCCGCGGCAACAAGCAGGGCGCCTCCACCATCACCCAGCAGTACGTGAACAACGTCATCAACGAGTCACTGGTGGCCTCCGGCAAGGGCGACGACGTCCTCCTTAACGGTGTGAACAAGGGCGTGGGCGACAAGCTCCGCGAAATGAAGCTCGCGATCGCCCTGGAGAAGAAGTTCTCCAAGGAGCAGATCCTTGAGGGCTACCTCAACATCGTCTTCTTCAACCGCGATGCCTACGGCATTGAAGCTGCGTCCAAGTTCTTCTTCAGCACCACCGCCAAAGACCTGACGCTTCCCCAGGCTGCGCTGCTCGCCGGCCTGGTCAACAGCCCGTCAGCTTTCGATCCGATCACCAACCCGGACAACTCAAAGATGCGGCGCGACCTTGTCCTGAACGCCATGCTGGCCCAGAAGAAGATCACCCAGGCCCAGTACGACGAAGCTGTCGCCACGCCCGTGACCACCAAGGTGACCCCGGCCCGCCAAGGTTGCGCCTACGCCACCATGGCTCCGTACTTCTGCGACTACGTCCTCCACCTCCTGCTGAACAACCCGGCCTACGGTGACACAACGGAGGAGCGCGAAAAGCGCGTCATGCGCGGCGGCCTGACCATTCAGACCACCCTCGACCCGACCGCCCAGAACGTCGCCCAGCAGCAGGTTGACGCCACGGCAGGTGCCAACCCGGACAAGTGGGGCGCCTCCATCGTCTCCGTCCAACCGGGCACGGGCCAGATCGTCAGCATGGCCCAGAACACCGTGTGGCTCCCTCAAGAGGGCAAGTTCGATCAGACCCAGAACTTCAACGTGGACGTCCTTGACGCCAACGGCAACGACCTCAACGGCATCGGTGGGTTCCAGCCTGGTTCCACGATGAAGCCCTTTACGTTCGCCGAGTGGCTGAACGAGGGGAAGTCGATGGAAACCACCATCAATGCTGCGCAACGCAAATACGGCGTGAACTACCCATGGAGAAACACCTGTCCTACGCCGACAAGCGGTGTCTACGACTCCAACGTCGAGGGCAGCTTCGACCTGCAGAATGCCGAACCGCAGTACTACCGCAACATGACTGTCCTCTGGGGTCTGAAGAACTCCATCAACACCGCGACATTTGCCTCAGCGGCGCAACTTGACCTCTGCGGTATCCAGGGGATTGTTGACGCCACTGGCATCCATGGGGGACTTCCAGCTCGCGACGACACAGGCAAAATTTCGGATCCTAATCCCAAGGTTCCAATGACGACCCTGGGCAACCTCATCGGTTCAACCCAAACGGCGCCATTGACCATGGCCACTGCCTTCGCAACCTTCGCCGCCGACGGCAAGTACTGTGCACCGATCGCCATTACTTCGGTAAAGGACCAGTCGGGCGCCGATCTTCCGGCCCAGTCGTCCAGCTGTAAGGATGCTGTGAAGCCCGAAGTCGCTCGAGGTGTGGCCTACGCCATGGGCAAGGTGTTGGACGAAGGATCGGGCTCCCTGATCCGGCCTGCGCTGAACTCCAAGAACTTCCCAGTCGCCGCCAAGACCGGTACTAACGACACGAACGGCTCCACGTGGGTTGTTGGCTACACCTCGGGTCTCGCGACAGCGTCCTGGTTTGGTGACCCCCTGGGCAGCCAGAAGCGTGAGGGACGCAACATCACGGTTAACGGTAAGTTCTATGATTTCATTGACGGTTACATGATCGCCGGCCCGCAGTTCACCAACTACATGTTGGCTGTTGCACCGGCGTACGGCACCAACCCGTTCCAGATGCCGCCATCCAACCTGCTGGGCCAGCCGACACCGCAACGTAATAACACGCCGTCGAACACCACTCCGTCCGCGCCGAAGCAGGCGCCAAACCCCGCGCCGTCCACCGGGACAGGCAACAACGGTAACGGCAATGGAAACAGTGGCGACGCCCCTGGCAAGGACTAAGAGTGACGTTCCCTGAATCACTGGCAAACCGCGTCCGTTCCCTCGGGCGCGGTTTCGCCGTCACTGCTGCCGTTGGTGCAGCAGCAGGCACTGCGGCGGCGGCCTACGGGTGGTGGGAGAAGGACCAGTTTGAGGTTCGCCACGAAACGTTGCCGATCCTCCCTGAGGGATCGGCGCCCTTTCGCGTCCTGCACTTGAGCGATATCCACTTTGTCCCGGGACAGGTCAAGAAGACCCAGTGGCTGCAGTCCCTGGCAGACCTCAAACCCGATCTCGTGGTGAACACGGGCGACAACTTGAGCCACGCCAAGGCCATCGATCCTCTGGTCGAGGCACTTCGGCCGCTACTCGAGTTCCCCGGCGTCTTCGTTCCCGGTTCCAACGACTACTACGCTCCCCGGATCAAGAACCCTGCGGGCTACTTCCGTGGTCCGTCGAAACCCAAGAAGGAACCGCTGCAGCTCGACTGGCCGAAGCTCCGCGCGGCCTTTGGCATGAGTGGCTGGATTGACCTGACCAACCGCGCCCAGTCGGTGGTGCTCAATGGCCTGCGCTTCGATTTCTCGGGTGTCGACGATCCTCATTTGGGCCGCGAACGCTATGCTGGCTGGCCCCGCGGCACCGTGAACCAGGACGCCCGGCCGCACCTCAAAGTCGCCGTGATCCATGCTCCGTACCAACGCGTATTGGACCACTTCACCGAGGCGGGCGCAGACCTGATCATCGCCGGCCACACCCACGGTGGCCAGGTCTGCGTCCCCGGCTACGGCGCGCTGGTCTCCAATTGCGATCTCCCCACCTGGCGGGCCAAAGGCCTCCACGATTGGGAAAGCAAAGGATTCACGACGCCGGTGAACGTCTCGGGCGGCATCGGAACCTCACGCTTCGCCCCGGTCCGTATAGCCTGCCGCCCGGAAGCTGTGCTGCTGACTCTCACGTCGCGCAACTGAATCACAGCCAGCATTACGAATCCCAATAACTGGGTCAAACATTTCACCTGGGGTGCGTGGTCCTGTGAAACGAATCACGCCATGGCATAGGGTAGTTGCTACGGGAAACTACCTCCGCACCATCTGAAGATCCAGCTGTTGAGAAGCGGGCATGTCCAAGCAAACGTCATTTTTCACCTCCGTCGGCCGCCTGTACCCTCACGTGCGGCCCATCCTCCCCCGCCTGTTCATGGGCCTGATCTGCGCCTTGCTTGCGAGCATCGTCGCGTTGACCATCCCGCAGGTGCTGCGGGTGCTGGTCAACAACTCTTTGCAGCCCGGCGGTTCCACGGACGCAGTCTGGATTGCCGCCGTCGTAATCCTTGCTTTGGGCATAGCCGAAGCAGGGCTGGTGGCCCTGCGCCGCCAGTTCGTGATCAACCCGGCCACCACGGTGGAGACCCGGATGCGCGTGACCCTTTATGGGCACCTGCAGGAACTTACGGTGGCGTTCCATGATCGCTGGGGTTCCGGGCAGTTGCTCTCCCGCGCCATGACGGACCTCAGCTTCCTGCGCCGCTGGATGGCGTTTGGCGCAATCATGCTGGTAGTCACGACGCTGACGGTGATCATCGGCGTAGGCGTGATGTTCTCCATGAGCTGGCAGTTGGCGCTCATCTTCCTCGCCGCCGCGGTGCCGATCATGATCAACTCCTTCCGGTTCCGGCGGCGCTTCAGTTTGGTGGCCCGCCTCAGCCAGGACCAGGCCGGCGACCTCGCCACCACCGTTGAGGAATCCGTTCACGGCATCCGCGTCCTGAAGGCGTTCGGACGGAGCCGCGAGGCACTGGAGAACTTCAATGGCCAGGCCGAAGAACTGCGCCAGACCGAGATCGCGAAGGCCAAGCAGCAAGCCGGTTTCACCCTGGTTGTGACGCTGCTGCCGGAACTCGCTTTGGGTGTCGGGCTGGTGGTTGGCGTCATGCTCGCCGCGAGCGGTCAGCTCAGCATCGGCGCCTTGGTGGCATTCTTCGCCACCGCCGCCGTGGTGGCTACCCCGGTTGAATTCTCCGGCATGCTCCTGGCCATGGCGCTCACGGCCAAGACCGCCCTGGACCGTCACTTCGAAGTCATGGACACAGAGAACACCATCACTTCCCCGGACAAGGCCGTGGTGCCGGAAACCGTCAAGGGCGCCCTCCGCTTTGAACAAGCCGGTTTTGGCTTCGATGACGGCGGTACCCTCCTCCACGACATCACCCTGGACATCCGTCCAGGCGAAACCATGGCTCTGGTGGGAATCACCGGCAGCGGCAAGAGCGCCTTGCTGCAGCTGGTCCCCCGCCTCTACGACGTCACGGCCGGTGCCGTAACCATCGACGGCGTGGATGTCCGCGACTTCGACATCGACGAACTCCGCCGGGTGGTTGCCGTAGCGTTTGAGGACACCACGCTCTTCTCAAGTTCGGTGCGTGACAACGTGCTGCTGGGTGCGCCCGATCCCAGCGACGCAGCCTTGGACGAGGCATTGGATGTGGCACAGGCCCATTTCGCGTACTCGTTGCCGGACGGCGTGGACACCCTCATCGGCGAGGAAGGCCTGAGCCTGTCCGGTGGCCAGCGGCAGCGCATCGCACTTGCCCGCGCCATCGCCGCCAAGCCTAATGTTCTGGTACTGGACGATCCCCTGTCGGCTCTTGACGTGAACACCGAGGAACGTGTGGAGGCCCGTTTGCGGGAGGTCCTCCGCGAGACCACCACACTGATCGTCGCGCACCGGCCCTCCACCGTGGCCTTGGCGGACCGGGTGGCGTTGCTCGAAAACGGGACCATCACCGCCGTCGGAACCCATACGGAATTGTTGGCCGAAAACGACCACTACCGTTACGTCATCGCCAGCCTGGATGCCGGTCCGAAGGACCTTGACACCGAACTGGACGAACTCGAAGAAGCTGAGGAGGCCCGCCGGTGAGCGCCACAACCTTTGGTACTGCCAACGAGGACAACACACTTCTCAGCAAGGCTGACAGCAAAGCCGTACGACGCCGGTCGCTCACCTTGCTTGCCTCGCTGATCCGCCCGGTGCGGTTGCGGTTCTGGCTGACGATCGTGATGGTGGTTGTTTCGCAGCTCACCCGCGTTGCCGGACCGGCACTGATCGCCTTTGGGATCGACAACGCCTTGCCGGCACTTCAGGCAGGCGACAACGGGCCCTTGGTGCTGGCTGGGTCCCTCTATCTGGCCGCTGCGATCGCCACGGCCGGAATGACCGCGCTCTACGTGACCTCCACGGCCCGGTTGAGCCAGGCGATGCTCCTGGACCTGCGGCTGCGGGTCTTCCGGCACACCCAGCGGTTGAGCCTGGAATTCCATGAGAAGTACACCTCGGGCCGCATTATTGCCCGGCAAACTTCGGACCTTGAGGCCCTGCGCGAGCTATTGGATTCCGGCGTAAGTTCGCTCGCTTCCGGCATGCTGTTCATGCTGTTTACGGCCTTCACGGTGTTTGCCTTGGATTGGCGCAGTGGCCTGATCATGCTGGCGGCCGGTGTCCCCATGTTCTTCCTGGCCCGCTGGTACCAGAAACACTCGCAGATCGCGTTCCGGGAATCGCGAGTGGTCTCAGCCCGACTGATTGTGCACTTCGTGGAGACCATGACGGGTATCCGCGCGGTGAAGGCCTTCCGCAAGGAACGCGAAAATGCGGCCCGCTATGGCCAACTTGCTGAGGACTACCGCAAGAACACGGTCCGCTCCATCAACCTCAATGGCATCTTCCAGCCCGGCCTGGTGCTGATCGGCAACGTCTGCGTGGCAGTGGTCCTGCTGTTTGGCGGCTTCCGGGTGCTCAGCGGCGACCTCGCGGTGGGCGTCCTGCTGGCCCTCATCCTCTCCACCAAACGCTTCTTCCAGCCGGTGGACCAGATGGCCATGTTCTACAACTCATTCCAAAGTGCCCAAGCAGCGCTGGAGAAGGTGTCCGGACTCCTGGAAGAAGTACCCACCGTCCGTCCGCCCAAGAACCCCGTGCCTTTGAAGAGCTCACGCGGAGAGATCGACTTCAAGGGCGTGGAGTTCGGCTACAGCGACGGCCAGTTGGTTGTACCCACCCTGGACCTGCACATTCCTGCGGGGCAGACAGTCGCCTTGGTGGGACAGACAGGTGCCGGTAAGTCCACGCTGGCCAAGCTGGTGGCGCGTTTCTACGACGTCACATCCGGCGCCATAACCTTGGATGGAGTGGACCTGCGGGACCTGGCTACTGCGGACCTCCGCCGGGCAGTCGTGATGGTGACCCAGGAGGCCTTCCTCTTCAGCGGTTCGGTTGCCGACAACATTGCTCTGGGCCGCCCCGAGGCTTCGCGCGCTGAAATCGAAGCCGCCGCAGCAGCAGTTGGTGCGCACGAGTTCATCGCGAGCCTGCCCGAGGGCTACGACACGGACGTCAACAAGCGCGGAGGCCGTGTGTCGTCGGGTCAACGGCAGCTCATCGGTTTTGCCCGGGCATTCCTTGCCGCACCGGCCGTACTGATTCTGGACGAAGCTACGTCCTCCTTGGACATTCCTTCCGAGCGCATGGTCCAGCAAGGACTGGCTCACCTTCTGGAGGGAGTCGCAGGCGGGAACGCTGCCCGAACGGCCATCATCATCGCCCACCGCCTCTCAACCGTGGAGACGGCCGACCGGGTGCTGGTGGTCCATGACGGACAAATCGTCGAGGACGGGACGCCTGCTGAACTGATCAGTGGCGGAGGACGGTTTGCGCAGTTGCACGGGGCTTGGCGGGACTCGCTGGTGTAGTCCTGGTGCCAGGTGCGGGTGTGGCGAGGGACACCCGCTCCCCGATTTCGCATCACGGGACGTTTCGGCTATTCTTGAACAGTTGCTTTCGCAGCGGATCGGGATGTAGCGCAGCTTGGTAGCGCGCTTCGTTCGGGACGAAGAGGTCGCAGGTTCAAATCCTGTCATCCCGACCAAACACGAAAATGGCGTCGAGAAATCGGCGCCATTTTTGTTTAAGTCCGCCACTCCCCCACGGTTATCCACAGGCTGCCTTCCTGCTGTTTGCACGGGAAGCCGCTGTCACTACGCTTTCAAGGGCCAGCGCAACATCCTGGCAGTCATCGACCTCGGCGTCATCGACATCGAGGAATGGAGCGGACGGGACAATGCAGGCAGAAATCATTCAACTTATGGCCGTTCTGGGCGGCTTGGGCGTGCTGCTTATCGTCGTGGGGGCAGTCTGCATCAAGGGCAAGCTCCCCATGAACTCCCTGGTCGGGATCCGTTTGGCGGCCACCATGGTTTCCAAGGAAGCGTGGATTGCAGGTCACAAGGCAGCAGGTCCGTATGTGATCCTTGGAGGCATCTGCTCTGCTGCAGGCGCGGCGGCCATACTTCTGGTTCCCACGCCAGCACCGCCAACCTTGGCTTCGATCACCCCTTGGCTTCGATCACCGCAGCCGGGGTGGTGCTGTTCCTCGTCATAGCGGCTCTGGTGGCTTCAGCTGCTGCCAAACGTGAATCGCTGACCAAATGAATATTTCCCGTCAGCAATGCGCGCCGCAAAGGTCAAAAGAAAACCCCGGGGCATCGCTCGTCACGCCCCGGGGTTTTACTAACTACAATTGATTTACATTGGATCCGGCCAGTTGCCAATGGACATCGGCGTGTACGTGGTGTCCGTTGACTTGGTCGGAGCCGCAATGCGCATAGGATCCGGCCAGTTGCCAATGGCGCTTACGGTGGAGGAATCTGCTGCCGAAGCGGCAGAGACGACTGCGGGAGCCGCAACCGTGACGGTCAGTGCGCCTGCCAAGGCCACTGACGCGAAGATTTTCTTGAACATGATGTACCCCAATGCGAGTCGGATTCGTTACGGAAATTGCGCGGTCCCTGTTGACATACATTGTAAAATGTTTTCCACAGAGACTGTCAAGGTTTTGGTCAAAAGACACCTGTAGGAGGGACCCGTGGGAAACGGATTCGGCGAGAAACTACGTGCCGAACGGCTCGAACGCGGGTTAACGCAGGCGGAGCTCGGCAAGAACCTGTACTCGCCCAGCTACATCTCGCTGCTTGAGACCGGCCGGCGCGAGCCAACGGCAGAGGTCATCGAAGAGCTGGCACGCCGGCTGGAACTGGCTCCCAAAGCGTTGGAAGCATGGAGCCAGCCCGTCTCTGTCAGCGATGCCGAATACGTCCTGGCGGGTCTCTACGCCCGGCAGGCATGGGACTTGCGCGACTACCAGCTGGCCGCCAGCCACGCCGCCACCGCAGCGCAGATCGCCCTGGAGGCCAAGAACAACAGCGCCTGGTGGAACATGACCTATATGCAGGCCGAGTGCGTCATGAAGCAAGGCCAGCTCAAGGAATGCCAGCAGATCGTTGAGCACCTCCTGGAGCATCCCATGGCCACCGAATCGGCCGGCCTCGGAGTACGCGCCTGGCAGATGCTTGCCGCCGTGTGTCACGGACAAGGGCAGCTGGCCACCGCCGTCGAGCATGCCAAGCAGGCAGTGAAGCTGAGCGAGCAGCTACCCAAGGGCTCCACGCTCATCATTGGCGCGCACCGCGCGCTGATCGGTGCGTTGGCTGAGAGCGGCAAGCTCGATGAGGCCTGGGACTACTGCCTGGCGATGATCGAGCACATGGACGAACACTCCATGTCCCAGTTGGCCGGTGAGGTCGCCTGGGTGGTGGGCAACGTCGCGTTCATGCGGCATGACTACGTGGAAGGCATCAAGCACCACGAACGCGCCGCCAAACTGCTCTCCCCCGCCAACGACATCGAACTGTGGGCACGCTTCAACAAGGCATCGGCTGCAGTCCGCCTGTCCTCGGGCATCGTGGAACCGGAGACGTTGTCCGCCATTGAGCGCGCTGAACTCGCATTGTCCATTGTGGGCGGCAACAAGACGGACCAGCTGGAAGTCGCGTTCATCCGCGCCCGCTGGCTGTACCTCACAGGTGACATTCCGGCCGCCGTCGAGAAACTCCGCGAAATCCACGCCGACCGCAAGGTCCTGGCCCGGCACACCGCCGGTGAAGTCTCACTCCTGCTTGGCAAGTCGTTGAAGGCAGCCGGAGAAGCCGCGGAGGCACTCCAGTTCCTGGAAGAGGCCCAGCACGACTTCAGTGCAGCCGGCGCCTCGGACAGGGTGCAGCAAGCCATGGACGCCGTCCTGGAGATCCGCCTTGCCGAGCGTCGGGCAGCGAAAGAACACTCGGAAGCCTGATTAAACAAGTGAGTCGCAGTTCATGCCGTTATGAGAGCTCAAAACGGCATGAACTGCGACTCAGTTGGGTGCTTAGGCGAAAGTGCGGCCCGTGAGCTTCTCGTAAGCCTCCACATAGCGGGCGCGGGTGCGCTGCACTACGTCGGCGGGAAGTGCCGGCGGCGGGGTGTCCGAGGACTTGTCCCAGCCGGATTCGGCGGACGTCAGCCAGTCGCGGACGTACTGCTTGTCGTACGAAGGCTGCGACTTCCCCGGCGCATACGTGGACGCATCCCAGAACCGTGAAGAATCCGGGGTAAGGACCTCGTCACCAAGGGTGATCACACCGGTGGCGGCGTCGATACCGAACTCCACCTTGGTGTCGGCCAGGATGATGCCGCGTTCGCGGGCAATCTCCTCGGCGCGGGTGTAGATCTTCAACGTGAGCTCGCTCAAGCGGGCAGCAATGTCATCGCCCACCATGGCCACGACGTCGTCGTACGTGATGTTGACGTCGTGCTCGCCAACCTCGGCCTTAGCGGAGGGGGTAAAAAGCGCCTTCTCCAGGCGGGAGCCGTCCACCAAGCCCTCGGGCAGCGGGATCTCGCAGACCGTACCGTGTTCCTTGTACTCCACCAGGCCTGAACCAGTGAGATAGCCGCGGGCGATGCATTCCACCGGGAACATATCCAGCTTCTTGCAGATCATGGCCCGGCCCTCAACCTCGGCGGGCACACCGCCCTCAACTGTTGAGGCCAGCACGTGGTGCTCCACGTCCAGCTGCTCGAACCACCACAGGCTCAGCTGGGTCAGAACGCGGCCCTTGTCCGGGATTTCGCTGCTGAGGACGTGATCGTAGGCGCTGATGCGGTCGCTGGCCACAACCAGGACGCACTCCTGGCCGATCTTCTCCGTGATCGCTTCATCGGCGGGGACGTAGAGGTCGCGGACCTTGCCGGAATAGACGTGGGTCCAGCCCGGAAGATTCAGGGTCTCGGTCTCGAAACCACCTGCGGGAAGGGAATCAGTCATGCTCAGGCCTGCACTTTCGGGATGGTGCCGGTAGCCGCGTACGGCACCCGGATTTCGCCGCGCGCGGCCTTGCCTCCGATGTCCGTACGGAACTGTGAGCCTTCAAGCTGAACCAGCTCCACGCCGTCGTACGCCTTTTCCCGGGCCTCCACCAGATCCGAACCGAGCGCCACAACCGCGAGGACGCGGCCGCCGGCAGAGACAACCTTGCCCTCGTCGTCCAGCTTGGTACCGGCATGCACGACGTGGACGCCGTCCAGCTCGTCAACCTTCTTCAGGCCACGGATACGGTCGCCGGTGCGGGGCGCGTCAGGGTAGTTTTCGGCTGCAACGACGACGGCGACCGCGGTGTCCTTGGACCAGCGCAGCTCTTCTGCGGTGTCCAGTTCGCCCTTGGCGGCTGCCAGCAGCAGCGCACCGAGCGGCGTTTTGAGGCGGGCAAGGACAGCCTGAGTCTCGGGATCGCCAAAACGGACGTTGAATTCGATGACGCGCGTGCCACGGGAGGTCAGGGCCAAACCGCAGTACAGGACACCAATGAAGGGTGTGCCGCGGCGGGCCATCTCGTCCACGGTGGGCTGGGCCACGCGGTCGATGACTTCCTGGACCAAGCCTTCGGGAGCCCATTCGAGCGGAGTGTAAGCACCCATGCCGCCGGTGTTGGGGCCTTCGTCGTTGTCGAAGATGCGCTTGAAGTCCTGCGCCGGGGACAGCGGGACGGTGGTGCGGCCGTCGCAGAGGACGAACAGGGAAACCTCGGGTCCGTCCAGGAATTCCTCGATGACCACGGTTCCACCGGCGTCGAAGCAGGCCTGTGCGTGGGCCAAGGCTTCTTCACGGTCGTTGGTGACCACTACGCCCTTGCCCGCGGCCAGGCCGTCGTCCTTAACAACGTGCGGTGCGCCGAAGGTGTCCAGGGCGTCTGCGGCTTCTTCCGCGTTGATGGCAACGCGGGCCATGGCCGTGGGAACGTTGGCTTCGGCCATGATCTGCTTGGCGAATGCTTTGGAAGCCTCCAGCTGGGCGGCTTCCTTGCTGGGGCCGAACACCGGAATGCCGGCCGCGCGCACGGCGTCGGAGACACCGGCTGCAAGCGGCGCCTCCGGGCCGACCACAACCAGGTCCACGCCCAGCTTGGTGGCGAGGGCGGACACGGCTTCCGGGCTGTTCCCGTCGATCGCGTGGGTGGGAACGAGTTTGCTGATGCCCGCGTTGCCCGGGGCCGCGTGGACCTCGGAGACGTTGGGGTCTTCAAGCAGAGAGCGGACAATGGCGTGTTCGCGGCCGCCTGGGCCAATGACGAGTACCTTCACAGTCTTCAAGGGTACTTTGTGTGGAGCGCACGGTCTAAGCTGTGTCATTCAGCGGACCCGGCACGCCTGCACCTGACCTTGGAAGCACTCAGCCGCGCCTAGACTTGCTTCATGCCCATGAGTTCGCATGAAACGTTCAACGTTGAGTCCGCCGTCGAACTGGCAGTGATCGAACGCAGTGGCTTTATCGAGTCCCGGCACGTTGGTGCGGCCGTGGTCCTCGCGGGTGACGGTTCAGTGGTCACACGACTCGGCGACATCGATGCTCCCGTCTTCGCCCGCTCCACCCTCAAGCCCTTCCAAGCCCTCGCCTCCATGCAGTCAGGCGTTCCCCTGCGCGGTGCCCAAGTTGCTGTGGCGTGCGGAAGCCACACAGGATCCCTGGATCACATGGATGTGGTGGAAGGAATGCTCAAGGCCGCCGGCGTGCGGGAAGAACACCTGCAATGCCCTACAGCGTGGCCACAGGACGAGACGGCCCGTAACTGGCTGGTCCGCTCGGAGCGTGGACAGTCAAAGCTTGCTTTCAACTGTTCCGGCAAGCATGCCGCCTTCCTGTGGGCGTGCACCGAAAACGGTTGGGACCTCCGCAGCTACCTGGAACCAAACCACCCCCTCCAGCAAAGGGTGCGCTCCGTCATTGAGGAATACAGCGGCGAAACCATTTCGCACCTTGGCATCGACGGCTGCGGAGCACCCGTTGCCGCCATCTCCCTGACCGGACTCGCCCGCGCCTACTCCCGCTTGGCCAAGTCCCCGGGAGATAAATCTTCCAACGCACGCGCGGCCACCATCGCAACGTCCATGCTGGACTACCCGTGGGCCGTCCAGGGCAAGGGCGAATCGAACACCGTGGTCATGGAGGAACTGGAGGTCCTGGCCAAGATCGGGGCCGAGGGCGTCCTTGTGTTGGCCACACCCACCGGCGCCACCGTGGCAGTCAAGGTCCTCGACGGCAACCTCCGCGCCACCTCCCTGGTAGGACTGACCCTGCTCGCCGTGAGCGGAGCCGTGGACATCCCGGCCGTCTCCAACGTCCTTGAACGGGTGGTGGAGCCTGTTCTTGGTGGCGGACACGAAGTGGGCAGGATCCGGTTGGGCCACGCAGTTTCTGCCCTGCTGGACTAGTAGTTAAGAAGGAATGAACCCATGGCTGTTGCACGACGCCGCGTCGACATCTCCGAGGGCCGCGCTGCGCTGGCAGCCTGGCAAGCCGCCGTCGGGCCTTCCAGCGGTGAAGCCGCCGGTGGGTCCGGCGCCGCTGCCGGGAACCCGCCGTCGCGCGCTGTGATCGCGACGGCGGTGCGCTACTCCCTGGAGGAAGTCACCGCACGCGCGCCCGGCAATTCGGTGGAGGTCCGCGTGCCGCCGTTCGGCGTCACGCAGTGCGTGGAAGGGCCCCGCCACACGCGCGGAACTCCCCCCAACGTCATAGAGACCGACGCCGACACCTGGCTTGGTTTGGTGACCGGGCGCCTCAACTGGGCGGAGGCTGTTTCAGCCCACAAAGTCACTGCCTCCGGCCTGCGCGCTGATCTCTCTGAACTGTTGCCCCTCTAGCCGGCAAAAAGCCAGTGCCCTCAAGACGTGATCTTGAGGGCACTGGCTTTAGGTTTGCTTGCTTTAGTCAGGGCAGACCGGGTTTGACGGTTGGCCCGGCTTGCTCATTTCGAACTGCGGTATCTCGCTTGCAGCTGGCCCGCCGCGGAACTTCGGTGAAGGGTTCTGGCCGCCGCTGATGCGCTCCAGCTCCTGCTGTGCATAGACGTCTTCCTTGCCAAGCATGATGGCGGTGTCCTCATTGGTGATCTCGCCATTGAAGGCGCGGACCATGACGCTGCGGTCGAACTGGCCTTCCCACTTGGCCACCACGAACGTCGCTACGCAGTTGCCGAGCAGGTTGACCACTACCCGCATGGAGTCCATGAGGCGGTCAGCTCCCAAGAGGAGTGCCACGCCGGCTACCGGGAAGATCCCCAGTGCGGCCGCGGTGGCGGAGAGTGCCAGGAAGGATGAACCGGGGACGCCGGCCATGCCCTTGGAGGTCAGGAGCAGCACACCCAGCGCGGCCAGTTGCTGGCCGAGGTCCAGGTTGTGGCCGAATGCCTGGGCCAGGAACAACAGGGAGATGGAGAGGTAGATCGCGGCGCCATCAAGGTTGAAGGAGTAGCCGGTGGGAACCACAAGACCTGTGGTGGCACGGGAGCAGCCCGCGTTGGTCAGCTTGGTCATGATGCGTGGCATGACAGCCTCGGTGGAGGCCGTGCCAAGTGCCAGCAGGAACTCTTCACGGGTGTACTTCAGGAACTGCCAAAGCGGAACCCGGGCGAAGCCCCAGGCCACCAGGAACAGCAGACCAATGAAGATGATGGCCGCGCCGTAGCAGGACGCTATCAAGAGAGCGTAAGTTCCGAGCGTGCCCACACCGTATTGGCCAATGATGAACGCCATGGCACCGAAGGCGCCGATGGGGGCCACCTTCATGATCCAGGACATGATCTTGAAGATGAGCTCCAGGACCGTTTCCATCAGGCTGATGACCGGAAGGCACCGCTCGCGGCCGATGACCACGATGGCCGCACCAAAGAAGACCGAGAAGAACAGCACCTGGAGCAGGCTGTTGCTGGCGAAGGCGCCGATCACGCTGACGGGAATGACATCCAGGATGAACGCGGCGGCGTCCTTGGGAGGCGCGTTGCCGGTCTTGGCGTTAAGGGCGTCCTGGGAGAGCGTTGAGGGATCGATGTTCAGGCCGGCGCCCGGCTGGACAATGTTGCCCACGATGAGCCCGAAAACCAGGGCGAAGAGGGTGGCGCCGGTGAAGTACAGGAGTGCTTTGACCCCGACCCGTCCGACCGCTTTTACGTCGCCCACTGCCGAGATGCCTGTGACAATCACGAGGAAGATCAGCGGGGCGATGATCATCTTGATGAGTTGAATGAATCCATCACCCAGTGGCCGGAGTGCGGACCCGATGTTCGGCCAGAAATGACCGATGAGCACACCTGCGACGACGGCGATCAGGATTTGAAAAAAGAGCGACTGGTACAGCCGCTTTTTCTTCTGCGGGGCCGAACTCGCCTTCAGCGCCGCGGGGTCTGGGATCTTCATTGATCTGAACCAATCAGTTGGGAACAGCCCCACGTTTTGAGGGGGTTTTTCAAATGTAATCCCGCTCACACCATTCCGCAAGGGGAAATTCCTTTTCCATAATGCGGAAGTCATATTTGGTTGGGACGTCTTGGGCCCGGGCCTCCACCACCGGCTTTGAACGCAGAAATGCCTGCGACACACCCCAGTTCAGGCGTGTCGCAGGCATACGGGACTCAATGTGGGTGGTGGAGGTACAGGGAGGTCCCGGGCGGGCGGTTAGTGAACGAAAACCCTCTAGCCGCGGCCCACGAACGGCATGCCGGCAGCCGTCACCACCAATGAGCCAACACTGGCTGTTGCCGGCATGTTGGCCATCATCAGCACGGCACGGGCGGCGTCCTCCACGGGGAACATCGGCTCCACCTTGCGGCTGCCGTCGGCCTGCAGCGCGCCCGAGCCAACGCCGATGGTGTCCATGATCTCCGTGCGGGTATTACCGATGTCGATCTGCCCGCAGGTGATCCCGAACTCCCGGCCATCAAGTTCAATGCTCTTGGTCAGACCAGTCATCGCATGCTTGGTGACCGTATAGGCCACGGATCGCGGTCTGGGCGAATGCGCCGAGATGGAGCCGTTGTTGATGATGCGACCACCCCGCGGTTCCTGTTCCTTCATGGTCCGGACAGCCTCCGCGGCGCACAGCATGGACCCGGTCACGTTGACCCGCAGCGTCGCTTCCCACTCTTCAATACTGATCTCGCCAACATCCCCGGCCGGTCCGAAGACCCCGGCATTGTTGAACAGGACATCCACCCGGCCCCAGCGTTGGCGCACTTCGGCGAAAAGGCGCGCGACGTCGTCGGGCGCTGTCACATCGCACGGAACCGCAAGTGCGGCCGGGTGGCCGCCGGCCGTTTCCAGCAGCTGCGCCTCCCGACGCCCGGCCAGCGCTACACGGTAGCCCTCGGCGAGCATGAGCCGGGCAACTGCCCGCCCGATACCCGAACCGGCACCGGTCACGACGGCGACCCTCGGGTCCGCGGGCAGGCTGGAGTCAGTCATGTGGTTGCCTTTCGAGGAGGTTGCTACGAGCGCGTTGCGTTCAGCGCGTTGCGTCCGCGGGCTGGGCTGCGGTTATCGGCCAGCCTATGACAGTCTTGGGACGCGGCGTTGCGTAGGTTCGGACCTTGGACGTGGACAGGCCGAGGCGTACCAAGGATTCCGCAATGGTGACCGCGGCGGCCACTCCGTCCACCACGGGAACCCCCGTGCGCTGGCGGATCTGCTCATCCAGTCCGGCCATGCCACCGCAGCCAAGGACAATCACTTCGGCTTTATCGTTGTGCACAGCTTGCTCCGCCTGGCCCACGATCGCCTCGACGGCACGTTCCGGATACTCCTCGAGTTCCAGCACAGCCATGCCACTGGCCCTCACTGACGCGCAACGCGCTTCCAGCCCGGCGAGCTTGAGGCGGTCCTCGATGAGGGGAACCGCCCGGTCGAGCGTGGTCACTACCGAGTACTTGTGGCCAAGGAACATCGCCGTGCTGGCCGCAGCCTCGGTAATGTCCACAACGGGTACGTCCAGCAGTTCCTGGAGGCCTTCACGGCCGTGCTCGCCGTAGCCCGCCTGGATAACGGCGTCGAAAGGTTCCGGATAGTTGACCACGGCGTCCATGACGGCGATCGCTGCGAGATAGCTTTCGAAATTGCCCTCGCAGGAGTCGGCGCCGAACCGCGGAGTGATTCCGATGATCTCCGTACCGGGTGCTGCCACGGCACGGGCCTGGGCTGCGATGGAATCGGTCATGGACTGGGTGGTGTTGACGTTTGCGACAAGGATTCGCATGGGATGTCCTCTATATCTTGGGATGACGGCGCTCAGTGCGTGCTGGCGACGGCGATGGGCTCGCCGGAAACGTCCTCGTGGACCTGCTTCTTGTCGGCCACGACGAAGTACGTGAGCGCAGCGACGCCCGCCCCGATGAACCATGCGAACGGAGCTGCCGCGGCCAGGGCGGGGATGAAGGCGATGGCTATAGCCATGGCAGCAGCCGGGAGCATGGCGATGATGGCCTTGGGGTTGACGCCGCGCTTGTAGAAGTACGCCCCCTTGGGGTCCTCCGAATACAACTCCGGAACGTTGACCTTGCCGCGGCGGACCAACCAGTAGTCAGCCATGACCACACCGAACAGCGGGCCGAGCAAGGCACCCAGGCCACCGAGGAAGTACACGATCACGATCGGGTTGTTGTAGAGGTTCCAGGGCAGGATGATCAAGCCAATGGTGCCGCTCACCCATGCTGCCTTACGGAAATTCAGGTGCCGCGGGAAGAGGTTGGTCAGTGCGTAGACGGGGGCCACGAAATTGGCCATCAGGTTCACCGCGATGGTCAGGATCAACAGGGCAAGGCACGCCAGGACCAGCAGGAGCGTATTGGGGATGCTCTGGACAATATCCGACGGGCTCTGGATGACCGTGCCGTTGATCTTGTACTGGCCGCCGGCCATGACGACGACGATCGCACCGAACACGAGCATGTTGATGGGGATGCCCCAGAAATTGCCCTTGACGATCGACTTCTTGGAGGTGGAGGAGCGCGTGAAGTCGCAGAAGTTCAGCACGAACGTTCCGTAGATGGACACCCAAAGCGCGCCACCGGCGAAGATGGTGAGCCACATTTCGGTTCCCTCGAGGCCCTTGATGCCGCTCCACTGGATGGCGCCGCCGGCTTCGATGAAGACCCACACGGCAATGGCCGCCATGGTCACCAGGATGATTGGCCCGGCGAAAGCTTCGTATTTACGGATCATTTCCATGCCGAAGCTCACGATCACCAGCTGCACGATCCACAACGCAACGAAGGAGAACCATCCAAGGGTTGAAAGGCCAAGGATGGAGTTGCTGTCCAGGTCCTTCAGGCCAGGAGCCACAGCCACCAGCAGGACACGGAGGACCACCGACGCCAGGTAGGTCTGGATGCCGAACCACGCAACGGCAACGGCGCCGCGGACGAGGCTGGCAATCTGGGCTCCCCTGATGCCGAAGCTGATGCGGCTCATGACCGGGAACGGGACACCTGTCTTCTGGCCCATGAAGCCTGAGAAGTTCAGGAGGGCGAACAGAAGGACGGCGCCAATGCCCAGGGCCACCAGGATCTGCCAACCTCCCAGTCCCAGGGAAAACAGCCCGATGGCAAAAGCATAGTTACCCAGGCTGTGGACGTCGTTGGCCCAGAGGGTAAAGATGCTGTAGCTGGTCCACTTGCGGCCCTTGGCCTTGGTGGGTGCGAGGTCGATGTTGTAAAGACTGGGACTGATGGTACGGCCTGCGGCTTCGGAAGCAATCGCGCAAAGATCCGTGTTTCCCACGACCGGGTGGTTAGGGGCACCCGTCTTTGCGTCTTCCGGAGTCTCATTGACGCCGACTGATGAAGTCGTCTGCATCGTGGATCTCCACTTCGTACTGATTCCACATTGCGGAATCGAGTTATTGAATAGTGAAAGAACTCTATGACGCAGGTCACGCCCGGTCAAGGCTTCGCGCTGTATGCAGGGTCACATTTGGTTGTTTGCCGCCAGCTTTGCGGGTTGACTGTTTCGGATACGCAATCCGTGTTGACGCTGCCCATCGGCGGACGTAATCTCGAATTGCAGAATTTTATTCTCACAATACGAAATTCCTTGAGCGCCCCCACAGAGCAAGCGCCCAGACATTCAATGAAGAGAGGTTGGACGTGGCTGCAGGAGAAGAGACCTCACACATCCTCAGCGGGTTGACTGCCCAGCTGCCTGATCGTGATCCGGAAGAGACCGCGGAGTGGATTGAGTCCCTTGATGCGTTGATCGCT